>ERZ1034984.304-NODE-304-length-55739-cov-23.720728_pt1 | contig 55739 bp, 67 predicted proteins | sample MGYA00520589_ERZ1034984 | MGnify/ENA primary metagenome ERZ1034984 (study PRJEB33766, sample SAMN09781790) | gut metagenome | biome: gut microbiome | host: Homo sapiens | place: Madagascar | study: EMG produced TPA metagenomics assembly of the PRJNA485056 data...
GTCCTTCCGGGCCAGCGGGACCGGTTTCTCCGGTGTCGCCTTTGGGGCCCTGCGGGCCTCGGAATGGGATCGGTTCGGACCAGTCGCCGGAGGTGTCCGAATTTTTGATGTACAGATTTCCGGTATCGGTGGCAAGAAATGAAAAGCCTTTTGCTTCCGCATCGTACTGCGAACGTTCAGCGAGCAGACCGGTCGCGTTCACGGTGAAGTTATCGCCCTTTTCGCCCTTCGGCCCCTGCGGTCCTTCCGGGCCAGCCGGACCGGTCGCGCCGGGATCACCCTTCTCGCCTTTTTCGCCCTGCGGCCCCTGCAGTCCGGTATCGCCGGTGTCGCCCTTCGGTCCCTGCGGGCCTTCGGGACCAGCGGGGCCGGTTTCGCCGGTGTCGCCTTTTGGTCCCTGCGGGCCCGGATCGCCTTTGGGTCCCTGCGGACCGGCTGGCCCCTGCGGGCCCGGATCGCCCTTCGGCCCCTGCTGGCCGGGGTTTTCTTCGATCAGCTGGTCCACTTCGTCGCGGGTGTAGTAGGCCGGAACCGGAGCCGGGGGCACTCCGTCGATATCGCCGTTGACCGGATTGCAGTAAACCCACTCCTGAAGCAGCGTTTCCGCCGGCGCCCCCGTGTCGTCGCGCAGGTCGAGGAAAAAACGCTGCCGGGGCCGGACCGCCTTTTCGACGAAACCGGCGGTCAGCGTGTTGCAGTTGAAGATCAGCGCGTCGCCGTCGATCCGGAAGTCGCGGCTGTCCATCATCACGTTTTTGCGGTCGAACGTCACGTCGCCGGTCAGGCGGTAGGTTTTGGCCGGATCGGGCGTCCAGTCGAGTTCGAGGCGGATTTCGACGTTGGAAGCTGCGGCGATCGCGGGCCGCGCGTCGGCGTACAGCGGCACCCCATCGGCGTCCACGAAACGGCGGTTTTTGACGATAAATTTAAACATGTTCAATTTTCCTCCTCGGTATTGGTGGTTCCTGAAAAAGTTCTGATTGTCCGGTTGATCGAACTGTAAAATGTGACATTCCCGTTTTTATTGTCGAGTAAAAGCGCACCGCCCGAAACGTCGAAATCCGGGTAAAAATCATCCGGGAAACCGGTCCGGACTTCGAGTTCATCCAACGCCTGATCGAACGCCGAGCCGTCCCAGTCGTCCAACTCCTGCGTACTTTCGGTCGTCTTTTCGTCGCCGGTGCCGGGGTCGTTGGTGGTCCAGTCCCACCACTCCTGCCGCTCGGTGCGCTTGATCACGGTTTTGGCGCTGGATTCGTCTTTGATCAGCTGGCCGTTTTTGTAGACCAGCGAGGCGGTGTGGGAGAGTTCGACGGTCAGGTCCCGGCCTTCGCGGCGCATCACCATCGAACCTTCTTCCGAACCTTCCCGGTAGATGTTCCGGTAGGCGAACTCCGTATATTTGGCCGAATCCGAATGGGATTCGGTGCGGTAGTCCGGCAGGCCGACCCCGGAACCGAGCGAACCGGCAGCCCCTCCGAAGTTTACTGAGACCGTGCTTTCGCTCACCACCGGCTCGAGGTCGGTTTCGGTGCGCGTGGTCTGGATTTTCCACGACGCGCCGCCGGAAGCGGTCCCGCCGGTGAACACCTGCGCCTTTTCGCCCGCCGCCGGGCGCCCGCTGGAAAAATACGCCTGCAAATCGCTGATCCCGCTCAACTGTTCGAGCACTTCGGTGCGCTCGGTGATCTCGCGCACGAAAGGCGCGCCGGGATCTTTCAGCTCGGACCTGTAGTCATAACGCCGGTCCAGTTCCAGCCCGGCGGAGGCTTCCGGGTTGTAAAGAAATACCCGTTTGAGCAGATCGCCGTCGCGGGTCGAGCAGGAGGCGGTCCCCGCGTGCAGCGTCGCGGTGTAGTTGTCGAACCGGTCGCCGCGCTCCGTGAACCGGGAATTGCTCTGAGTGCATTCTCCATCGAGATTACAGCTGGTGTCCTGTGAATCGTTCGCGTTGATTTCGACTGTTTCGCGGCGGGCTTTTTCGGTGAAACTTCCGGAAACGGTCGGAGCGGTGACGCCGGTGGTCCCGTTCGGCGGCACGATCTGGCGGTGCAGCGGGTAAAACTGCCAGAAACCGCCGAGCGTTCCGTTCCTGCCGGTCGCGAATGCGAGCTGCCCGGAACTCGGAAGCCGGTTCAGATTGAGGCTTCCCGCCGCGATATCCCGAACGAGATGGGAGCCGACTTTCTCCGACGTGGCCGGGCTGAACGGCAGCGCCGTGCCTCCGGCCAGTTCGACCGGGGAAACCGCCGTTTCGCCGATCCACCATTGGCCGTTTTCGTCGGCGAGCAGGAACGAGCCGCTCCACCCCTGATACCGGTCCGGGAGCCCCTTGTTGTCGAAAAAGCCGTAGCCGGGGACGAAGAATCTGGTGTCCCCGATGAATTTCACGCCGTCGCCCCAGCTGCCGGAAGGCGGCACTTCCGATCCGAACCCCACCGCCTGCGCCGAGCCGAGCTGCTCGAAGTCGCCCGGCTGCTCATCCGAGAAATAGCGCCGCCCGGTGAACTGCCACGTTTCGCCGGAGAGTTCGACCCGGTAGTCGAACACTTCGTAAAGCTGGTTGGCCGGGTTGATCAGTTCGCGCGCGGAGCGGCTCCAAACGTTGCCGGAGCGCGTGAATCTGCCGAGCGCCGACCCGGTGTACCCGCCGGAAATCAGGCGCAGGAAATCCGCATCGCGCGAATATCCCGCCTCCCGGTCCGCCACGATCACGGTTCCGGCGTCGAACTTTTTGTAGATCGAAACCACCACCGGGACCGATCCCTGACCGGCGGGAAACGACGACGGCAGATGATCGTACTGCCCGCCTTCGTCCCACGTCTGCGCCTCGGTCAGAAACAGCCACGTTCCGACTTTTGCCGCCGTGCCGCGCAGATGAACGTTGGTGATCGCGCCGCGATCGGTTCTGTCGCAGGCGATGTACAGCCCGGAATCCCCGAGCGGCCCTTCGTGGCGGACGTTGTAATCGATCACCGGATTGACCACCCACGGTATCAGGCCTGCGGCGTCGATCGATTCGCCCGCCGCGAGCTGGATGAAAGTGGTCTGCGGCTGCGGAACGGCGTTCCGGTAGACCACCACCTGAAAAGTAAAGGTTTGCGAAACCGCCGCGAATTTATCGTTTCCCTTTGTCGCGACCGTGATAGAAAACGAAAAAATACCGGCTTCGGCCTGTTTTTTGCCGGTGACTTCCCACGAAAACCCGCCGTTTTCGTCCACCTTCGGCTGAATTGAAATAAGTTCATTGCTCAACCCGCCAGCGGCGGAGGCGATTCCGGAATACGACTGGAACGCCGGAGCCTGAAACACCGGAATCCCGCCGGGAATCGGCTGCCTGCCCCCATCACGGGGCAGTTTGGAGTAGCAGATGAACGTATTTTGCGTCGCGCGCGGAACGTCGGGCATTTTTCTCATGTCGGACCTCTAAATTGCCGGGAAAACGATCGGGATTTCCTCGCCGACGGCTTCCCACGATCCGTCGGCCGCGAGGGTGATTTTGCGATACGCGCCGGGGCCGCCGCCTGCCGGGGGCGGCGTGCTGACGACGCCGATCCCGATGCTTCCGCCGCCGGAAACGCCGCCGGAAACGGTGGGCGGCAGTTTCACGCGGATCACCTGACCGGTCGGCAGATGGTCCACGAATACGGTTTTCCCGTCGCCGACGGCGATCATTGAACGGATGTCGTCGTGCAGGTCGCCGAACCATCCGGTGGGAACCGGCGCTTCGGATTCCGGGCGTATTGTTTTCATCAGTTATTTTCTCCCGGTTGGGTATAAAAATCCTCGTCCCACCCCTCGTCCGCGTAGGTGTGAACCGTATTGACCGCCCAGTAGCGCCCGGTTTTCTGTACCGTCGAATCCATTACCAGCCAGTATTCGTTACCGGAAAGGTAGGGGCCGGTATAGCCGGGGGCTTTCAGCTTGCCCAATGCCTGAAGCTGCTCGAAAGCCTTGCTCCGCGAATGGTAGTAGCGGACCACCGAAATTGTCGGCGCGGGATATTTGTACGCTTCCGCATTTTTGGTGCGGGCGGCGGCGAGCACCCATTCCCCTTCCGCATCCGGTCCGGGCTGGTTCTGCGCCCACTGGTATTTACCGAAGTCCGCCGCCGGGATGATCCGGTCGGTCGCATCCAGATACCAGTCCGGAGTGCCGCCGATGGGCTGCTCGCCCTTTTTCACGTATTCGTACAGGTCGTAATTCCAGCGGGTCTTGTAGTTTTTCAGCGTTTCGAGCGGCTTGTCCATCGTCGAACCGTTGCAGTTGTATTCGGTGTCGCCGTCCTCGAAGTCGCCGGTGCCGCCGGAATAGCTGGTATCCGGGTAGCGCCCGAACGCCAGCGTTACCGTCGCGTAGGCCTCGCCGTAGCTGATCGAACTCGCTTTCCGGTTGAAATAGCCGTCCGGATAGCTTTCGTTGTGGATGTACTCCCCCCACAACGCTGCGGCGTCGCCTTTTCTGGTGATGTAAATGCGCGTGACGGTGTCGCCGGAACGGTTTCCGTCCCCGACCGTCGCAATTTTTTCCACTGCCATCTCTGCCCCCTATGGAAATTTCGGCCCCGATTCTTCGGAGAGTTTCAGGTTGTTGGCGATTTCGTTGGCGCGGTCCGCGATCGTTTTCAGGCGGTCGGCGCTCATTTTCGCGTACTGCTCCGGGCTGACGGTCGGTCGGCCCTGACTGCCGTTGTAGCCGCCGATCCGGTTCAAGCTGTCCTTGAGCTCCTCCGGGTTCCACTGCGGGACCGGTACACTGCGGATATTCGCGATGTCGTAGGCGGCCCCGGCGGCGGCGCTGATCCGCCGGGCTTCCTGCGGCGTCAGGTCGGAACCCTTCGCTTTCCGGGCCTGATCGAGCGCCTTTTGAATCTCCGCTTCCCGGCTTAGGCCCCGCGCCTTGAGCTGTGCGTATCTGACTTGGTCGGCGTAGCCGTTGACCTGATCGGACACCCGCCGTGCGGCCTTTTCTTCCTCCTCCGCCTTTTTTCTGGCTGCCTCCGCCGCCTTTTTCGCTTCCTCCGCTTTTTTCGCTTCCGCCTCCTGTGCGCGGGTCTGGTCGATCACCGCCTGCCGCCTCTCCTGTAAGGTACGATCGCTTTCCCGCTTGCCGACTGCCGGGGCCGGAGCAGCGGGAGCGTGAATCGTCGAGTTATCCGGAAGCAGTTTATCGCCCATTCTCCAGCCGCCCGCCAACGCTACACCCGGCAACCCGCCGAGGCCATTCAGCGCCCACCGCCCGGCGGTCCGCCAGCGGCTTTCCTTTTTTTCTGTTCCTCCCATCGATTTCAGCCGGGCCGCGCTGGTCGCCGCCGCCGCCAGTCCCTCGGCGATCTCCTTGAGGCTTTGCAGAAATCCGCTGTTGATGGTCCACGCCTGTAACGACTTCTGAATGTCCGTGCACAGCTGGCTGAACTCCTCGGCGTTTTTGATCTGCTCGGCGTCGATCAGCTGGCCGCGCGCCGCGAGGTCCGCCGAGGCCTGCTCGAAACTGCTTAGAAATTCCAGCGCCTTTTGTCCCTGCTCGCCGAAAATGTTCATCGCGGCGGTGGTGCGTTCGGTCGGGTCCTTGATCATCGAAATCGCCTCCGCGACCAGCCGGAACTGTTCGTAGGGGGTCTTGCCTTTGAGTTCCTCCAGCTTGATCCCCATCAGTCCGAACTTCCGGGCCGCTTCGGTGCTGCCGTTCTCGGCGTCCCCGATCAGTTTTTTCAGCTTCGCGAACGCCGGTTCGATCTGTTCCACCGGGAAATTGACCGATTCCGCCGCGTACCGGAGCCCCTGAAGCTGGTCGGTGGTGATCCCGATGTTCCGCGAGGTCTTGCCGAGGTTGTCGGCTTCGGCGATCAGCTTTTTGAGTTCAGCGGTTCCGAGGCCGATCCCGGCGAACGCGAGCGCGCCCGCCGCGACGCCTTTCAGCCCGGAAAACGCCGATTCCATTTTGGAACCGGCGGCTTTCACGCCGTTGACCGCGTCGGTGCAGGTCTTTTTCAGGGCGGACCAGTCGCCGGAAAAGATTGCTTTCAGTGACATTGCTTTTTCCTCAGAAGTTCCTGATATTCCGCGACGATGCCGAGCCGCGCGTTGACCTGTTTCTCGGAAAGGCCGTACCGCTCCGGGTGGTCGATCTGCCACGGGTGCAGCTCGCCGCGTTCCTCGCGCGCATCCGCCTCCTTCATGATCCGGTCGAGGTCGGCGAGGTCGTCTTTGCGCCCGACCCCCTTCCGGCCCTCGTAGCGCGTCCGGAAGGCCAGCACGTGCCCGACCGCTTCCAGCGGCATTTCCCACAGCACCGCGCGCAGCGTGTCGCCGGTGGTCATCGCGACCGTTCCGGCGACCGCCGCGAGCCATTCGGCGTCGAAAACGAACGCCTTTTCCGGGCCGCCGGTTTCGGTCGGCAGCAGGTCGAAACCCTCGAACGGGAGGTGCAGCGTATAGCGCACGATTTCCGGGTAGTTCGCGGTGATCGCGTCGGAGTGGCGCAGGAACCACTTGCCCGCCTCGCGCTCGAACGCGCTTCCGCCCCGGCACGCCTCCGCCACCAGCGGCAGCGCCTTTTCCCGGTGCGCGAATACGTAAAGCCCCTTTGCGATGTCCTCCGGCGCGCAGCCGAGCGGGTCCAGAAAGTACCGGCTCGTGAACAGTTCCAGCATCGGGAAAACTCCGAGCACCGGCGGAGGCAGCGTCAGCCCCGGCAGCGGCAGCCCCGCGCCGAGAAACTGAAGCGCCTCGGCGTCGAAGTCCACCTGCTTCGATTTTACGTAACACGCCGGAACTTTCGCCATCGGTTACTCCTGCGCTTCGCCGCCGGTCGGGGCCGCCTGCTGGGCCGCCTGCTGGACCGTTTTGGAGGCCGAGCTGACCGCTTTGTACTTCTCGTCGCCCGGATAGATTTTCCGGGTTTCGGACCATTTTTCGTACTCTCCGGCGGTTTCGGTGTGGGTTGCGCCGGTCACCAGTTCGGTACCGTTCTGCAAATCCACCGCCGCGTTTTTGAAGGTTTCGCCCTTGCCGAGATAAAATTCCTCGGAGCGTTCCAGATAGCCGCCGTAGGTGGTGCCCTCCTCCAGATTTCCGTTGCTGTCCGGCAGGTCCGCGACCTGCGTCGAAAACGTGTCGCTCCGGCTCTGCTGGTTCTTTTTCGTGGGATTTTGCACGCCGAATGCCATAAATTCACCTCATCAGTTAAAAGTGTAAAAAAGATTCCGTTTCAGCGAAACGATGTTGTAATTTTCCTCCGCGTCCGGCGGGTCGGCGGCGAGGTACTCGATCCCGTCCACCGTCAGCCGCGCCGAACGGAACGCCGCCGGGTTCGCCAGCTGCGCTTCGACCGCCTGCTGAAATTCGTCGAGCCGGGTTTTCTCCGGGTCTTCGTACAGCTGCGTGCCGATCACGATTTCAAGTTCGCACTGTCCGAAATCGTCGCAGATTTTCTGCTCGGCGGAAACGATCACGACCAGACAGACTTCCGCCCGGTCCTGATCCGCCGCCGCCCGTTCCAGCTCGAACGGTTTCAGAATCTGCGCCGTGCCGAGCACCGGGTCGGCGGCGAACGCCTGCGCGAACATCGCGCGGATTTCCTCGCGTATGGTCATGCGCGGTTGCCCTCCTGTTCGATCTTCTCTTTCGCCTGTTTTTCGAGAAAGCGGAGCCGGTTGGACGCCTTCCGAAAGCCGAGCGCCGACGCCGCCGTCGCGTAGCGTTCGATCCCCCTGACCCGGTTGTCGATCACGATTTTCGGATTCAGCGGGTTCCACGCCTGATTCGTGGTGCGGTTGATCCCCGCCACGGTGGAAAGCCGTGAACGGTTGTCCACGTTGCCGACCGGCTTTTTCAGCGCTTCGAGCGCCCGCCAGAAGCCCGCCCGGCTTACTCCGCGATACCAGACTTCAACATACCGGGAGGATAACGCTTCCCGGCGCGAATCGAACCACTTTCTGAATCGCCCCCGAAAATTTCGATATTTAATCAAATAGCGGACTTTGTCGCCGCGTTCCGGGCTGCCTTTCTGTCGGTCCGGTTTTATGTTGGTTCCGACGAGATTCTCGTGTTTCCCGTTCCGGAACCGCGAAATGCAGCGGATGATCTTGCGTTTGTACGCGCTTTTCGGAATCTTCCGGCCCGGCGCGGGCGGGGTCGCCTTCGCCGCCGACTGCGCGTACATCACCGCCGCCTCGATCAGCATCTGCCCCAATGATACGCGCGCCTGTTTCGCGCAGCGCGCGACCTGTTTTTCAAATCGCGCGGTTTCCACTTTCAAGTCGAATCGCCACTTTGACATCGTCATTTCCTCTGCAAATCGATCAGTACAGAAATTGTATCGTGCTGGACGGTGCCGAGGACGCGGTATTCGACCCCGTCCACGGTCACGGTTTCCGGGGCCTTCGGGAGCGCCGGGAGGTCGTCGCGGCAGACCAGCACCGAAAGCGCGTAGCTGTCCGCGACGCCGTACCGGCTGAACACCGTTTCGAGCTTCTGCGCCGCGAGCGTACCGGCGATCCCGGAACGCCCGCAGGCCGCCACCGTGACCGGGAGGCCGCTGCGCAGCAGCCGCCGAAAGGTCGTTTTCAGCCGTTCCCGGTCCACTGTGCCGCCTCCTTACGCCCCGGCCTCGGCCTTCGTGGTCACGGTGCCGGAAACGGTCACGCCGATCGGTTCGACGGGCTTCTTTTCCAGACCGGAGATCACCTGACAGGCGGCGGAATTGAACGCGGCTGTCTGGTTCCACGCGGTGCCGTCGTATTTGTTGGCCTTCACGTTGTCATCCGGGAAGCTGGTCACCTCGTAGGGGCTGGAATCGTCCGGAAAATAGGTGATCAGGCGCGCGAATACCGGCTTGAGCTTGATGCTGTTGTCGTCTGACGGAGCGATCTTCAGCACCGCCAGCCGCGCGGAAAGGTCCGTCGAACTGACGGTTTCGGCCCAGTATTCATCGTCGCCGATGATGATGTCATCGACTTCCAGCACCATCGCGAGCAGCGTTTTCTTGAGCGCGAGCACCTGCGCGTTGTCCGCCGGGGTCACAGCGCGGAACATCCGCAGCCGCGCCACCACGTCCGGGTAGGTCATCGCCTTCTGAAACGCCGCGTCGCTCATCACGACCGCCAGACGCCCGGCAAACCGTTTCACCTTGACCTTCGCGGCTTCGACCTTGTCGATCAGGGTGTCACCGGCGGCGGTGGTGGTCGAACCGCCGAGGATGAATTTCGCGACGTTCCGTTCGATCTGCTCGGCGATGGAGGTTTTCGCGCCTTCGCCGCCCGCGAGGTCCGCCGCCTCGATCCCGCCGTAGTTTTCGACTTCGTCGTAGTTGATCCCGTACCGTTTTTCGATCGGCGAGCACGAAAAATCGATATAGGTGCTGTTCAGGAACGTGGTTTCCGGCGCGGTGTCGTCGGTCCGTTTCGTGGTGGACGGCTTCGCCTTCGTGACGAGGTCGCGGTAGTAGATGCGCCCGGTTTTGTTCCGGACTTTCAGGACCGGCAGCACCACCGGCGCGATCAGGTTTTCGAGGCCGGGAACCTGCTGATCGCGCAGGTCGGGACGGGGGCCGTTGCTGGTTTTGTACATTGCGAAAACTCCTTATTTTCTGGTTTGGGTGTTGGACTTCATAAACTCTTCGTAGGCCAGCGGGTAGAGCTGCCGCGCCTTCGCGTAGCCGCCCGCCGCTTCGAGCGCCTCCGCCCACGTCAGCGGCGAAGCATTCTCCGGCTGCGGCGCGAGGGCGTTGCCGAGCAGCTTTTCCAGCTGGATTTTCATCTGGGCGTTGGCCGCTTCGAGCGTTTTCAGCCGCTCCGCCACATCGTCCGCCGGAGCGGGGGCCGGTTCGGCGGCCGGAGCGGGAGCGGGAGCCGGAGCAGGGGCAGGTTCGGGGGCCGGAGCGGGAGCCGGAGCCGGGGCAGGTTCGTCGGCGGCCACGAGGTCAGCCGGAACGCCTGACCAGATATCCGCGCCGAAACAGGCCGCCGCCGTCTTGTTCGCCAGCAGCTCGGTCGCGAACCCCTTTTCCTTCGCCTCGGCGGCGGTCAGGAGCGTGCCGTCGTCCTCGCCGTCCAGCAGCGCGGTCACCTCCTCCGCCGAAAGGCCGGTCCGGTCCTGATAGATCTTCGTGATCTGCGCGGAAATCTTGTCGAGGTCGTCCGCCTCGCGCCGCATCGCCTTCGCGTTGCCGCAGACGAGATCCCACGGCTGGTGCACGATCATCAGCGAATTTTCCGCCATCGCGATTTCGTCGCCCGCCATCGCGATCACCGACGCGATCGAAGCCGCGATTCCGTCCACGACCACGCGCACCCGGCGCGGGTCCGCGTTCAGCGTGTTGTAGATGGTCAGGCCATCCGTCACCGAACCGCCCGCGCTGTTGATGTGCAGCTCAAGCACCGGGGCCGAGGCCGCCTTTACCGCGTTGCAGAACGCCTGCGCGGTCACGCCGTCGCCGAACCAGCCGCCGCCGACCGGGCCGAAAATCTCCAGCCGGGCCGTTTCCGGGCCGTCCTTCACGTCGTACCAGCCGGAGCGGCGGCAGTTCAGCAGTTTTTTGAATTGTTCCGGGTTCATCCTTCGTTTTCCTCCGTTGTTTGGGGTTGCTCCATCACCGCACCGGCGACCGTTTCGAGGATCGAAAGCGGCAGATTGAGGCTCCGCGCGTATTCGATCTGGTCCGCCAGCGCCTCGAACTTCTCGCGCCAGTCGGGGCCGAGCAGTTCGCGGAAGTCGAGATTGCCGTTTTTCTGCTTCTGGTGGTCCGCCAGCGCCTCTTTCTGCGGGTCGATCGGGTCCGGCTCCGGGAATGCCCAACTGATCTTCGTCTGCCAGCCGTCCGGCCCCGGCGGCAGCAGTCCGAGCACGATGTCACGCTCCAGCACCCGGACCGCCAGCCAGTCCAGCCAGTTCCATTCATTCAATTTCTGCCGGTTCCGGATGTGCTTCCACGTCATCCCGGTTTCGCCCCGGTGCGCGGTGTACGAGTTCCCGACCGACAGCCGCGTGAAACCGCGCGCCAGCCCCACCGAAGCCCCGGCGGAATCCCCCCGGTGGTCGTAGAAGCTCGATACGTCCAGATTCGGGCGGTCGATGTCCGGGAACAGCATTTCGTCGCCTTCTTCGAGGTACTCGGTACAGCCTCCCGTGACCGATTCGATGTTTTTGTAGGTCTTGAGCTGCTTCGGCTCCGGCGTGGGGGTGTCAGCGGCGGAACTTTTCCCGCTCACCGCCGCAAGCATTTTCTCAAGCTGCACATCCTGCTCGGCGTTCGCGTTCTCGCTCGAATGCTTCACGATCGCCATCAGCTTGGCCCGCACCGCCGCCGTCGCCAGTTCGGATTTGATCATCTCGTCGATGTCCGCGAGGTCCTCCGCCACGTTCAGCAGATTCGGCACCCCGCGACGCTGCCCGAAGCGGAAGCGCCGTTTCACCAGTCGGCAGCAGCGGACCGGCAGCACCAGAACTTCCGAAATCGGCAGCGCCAGATAGCCGCGCCGCTCGTCCGCGACGTGGCGGCTGGTCACGATGTACGCGAGCACCTTTCCCCGCCGGTTCGTCACTACGCCCTGATCCTGAAAACAGGGCCGCGAAACGGTCGAACCATCCGGCAGCGTCACGGTTTCGCGCCAGTAGGGATTCAAGGTGGGGGATTCCCAGTCGTTCTTTTCCACGTTCACGAGCTGGTCCGCCTCCCACACCATCAGTTTGCCGGAGCCGTGCGGCCCCTCCAGAAAGTCGTCGAACGCCACGAGCACATCCCCTTCGCGCACCTTCGACGCTTCGATCAGCTGCGCCGCTTCGGCAAGGTTCATCGGCTCGGCGTAGTAGCAGTCGCGCGCAAAATGGACATTGAAACGCTCCCCGGCCTTTTTGTTCCACTCGGTGTCCGGGGTGTTCAGCTGCGCCTTCACGCGCCCGGCGGTCATCACCTTGAGCTGCTCGATGATCGCGATCGCCTTCGAGTTGTTCCGCTCAAGATTCCGCCCCATCGCGATCGCGTTCAGCCGGTCGTAGGGTTTGATCTGGGTCCGCTCCTCGTTGCCCCGCTCGATTTCGGGAGCCGGGCGGCGGCCCGCCGCCGTCGTCGTCAGGCCGGTGTACTTATTCACCCACGAAAACAGCGCCCGGACGGAATCCCACGCCGGAGCAGCAAAAGCGCGGGATTCCGCCGGAGCCGATTGAACTTTCCTACTCATAGCGCGGCACCTCCGTATACCGGCACGAGGCCGAACCGCCCAGCGCCACCGTAAGCCGCTTCACCGTCGCCGCCCGCTCCGCGCGCAGTTCGGCCAGCGAAACCCGCGTCACCGAATGCGAGCCGGAAATCGAATAGGAAGCGCCGTTCGCGACGGCGTCGGCGATCGCGGCATCCAGCTCCGTCAGCCGCGCTTTCAGCTTCTCGATGTATTCGTCCATAAAAAAACGCCCCTTTTATAAAAGGGCGATTTTTTCCCGCAAACCTGCACCCGGCCTTGAGCGTCAAGCAGTTACGGACGGCGCACTATTTGCGGCTTCATCCGCTGCGCGAACAGCAGCGGCAGCACCTTTTCAAAGAAAAAATCCAGAAGCACGAGCAGCATCTTTTCGCAGTCGTAATAGTGATCGTTCGCATCCGGGCAGACGTAGTTCTCCAGCTCGCGCCCGTCCTTCGTCGGCGCGGGCTTCCAGCTCGTCAACTGCGCAACGTAATCCGCCGGAAGCTCCGGCGGCACAAACCAGAAGTTCTTCCCGCGATTCATCGCGACGTACAGCAAGTACAACAGCTGCAAATGGTAATGGGCCGGATTCGCGAGGATCAGGCCGGAGATTTCTTCTGAAAGTTTCCAGTTCTTGCCGATCCGGGGATTCCCTTTGTAGGTGAACAGGCCGGGCCGGGTTTCGGCAAATTCGCGCACCTCCGCCGCACGGTGGCCGCCCTCGTCGATGATCCCCATCGTCAGGGGACCGCCGTGGTACTGCGCCTCCCACGCCTCCGCCAGCTCCGCCGCCGTTTCCGCTTTGCCGGACGCGAGCAAATAGGTGTTCCGCGCCGCATCCAGACCGCGCACCACCCAGAAGAAACAGCTGTCCTGCGTGTCCACCGACAGAAACCGGTACAGTATCTCCGATTCCGGCGGAGGCGGCACCGTGTGGCGCTTCAGCATCGCGTCGGCGGTGTCGTCCAGTTTGCGCGGCTCGAACGGCAGCCCCCGGATCGTGTTGTCGAAGTCGATCTGGTCCTGAACGATCCCGCTGCGCCCCGCCTTCAACTGCGCTTCCGCAATTCTTTGCCACGACAGCGCAGGAAAGTTGCTTGCCAGCGCCCCGAACTGAAAGCCGGGGTGCGTTTTCAGCCGCTCCGGTCGATTGTGGCGGTAGCCGCCGCGCCGGTTCATCTCCGCCTTTTCGGATTCCGCGTGAGCGTGGCCGCACTTCGGACAGACCAGCCGCAGCGTCCCCGGCACCACCTCGCCCGATTCGGTCCGCTCAAATTTCAGGTTGGAAATATCACAGCTCCGCATCGTCAGTTCCCCGCAGCCGAGGCAGCGCAGAAAACGAAACCCCTGCGACGACGCGAGAAACTCCCGCCAGATCGGGGAGCTTTTCGCGGTGCCGCGCGGCGTACAGACCTTCACCAGAAGCGATTCGAGAAAGGCCCGGCAGCGGGTGCGCGCATCCGAAAGCGCGTTCGTACCCTCCGCGTCCTGCCAGTCGTCCAGCTCGTCCGCGATCACGTGGCGCGCCGAATGCGAACTGATGCGCGAGCCGACGCCCCCGAAGTAGATCAGGTTTTCGCCCAGCCGGTAGCACTCTTTCGTTTTCGCGTTCGGCAGCGCCAGCAGCTTCCGGAACCGCTCAATCTGCCGCATCACCGGTTCAAGTTTCTCCTCGTTCACCCGCGCCGCCTTCGGCTCGCTGGTGTAGTAGATCAGCGAAAGCGACATCCGAAACACCATGCTCCACAGCAGCCCGCACAGCCACGTCAGCGTTTTCCCCATCTGCTGCGGACCGACCACCGTAAGCTCTTTAAGCCCTTGCCCCGGTTCAAGTTCCCACGCGTTCAGCGGGTCGATCAAATGCGGCGAAAAGTCAAGATCGATCGCGCCTTTGATCGGGTCTTTTTCGTGCGCGAAAATGATATTCCGCTCCGCCCACTCCGCCGGGCGCTCGTAGTTGTGCGGTATCGCGCCGGAAAGCAGCAGCCGCGCAATCGGAACCACATCATCTGCAATCATTTGAAACCCCCGCAAGACTGTTCAGCGATGCATCCAGCGCACGCCGCAGCCGCTCCAAATCGTCCGCCGGAAGCCGCAGCCGCTCCAACTCCCCGCGCAGCGCTCCGAGCGCCTCCGAAATCAGCGGAATCAGCTCCGAAGCAAACTCCGCGCGGATTTCCGAACGCCCCCGCTCATTCGCCTGACGCAGCTTTTCAATCTCCGCAACCCGTTTCAGGCGATCAAGTTCCGATTTCGGAAGCGTGTACAGCTTCTCCAGCTTCGGAACCTCCGCATCCGTCCCCGGCTGGTCCACCGGCGGGGCAGGGGACGCCGCCCGCTTCGCCGCCGTCCGCGCCGGAAGAATGTCGATCGGGCTTGTCTGCGCCTTGCCCTTCTTTTTCGCCACAAATTCCCCGCACCCCTCCACCTCGAACCGCCCACGGTTCCGCGCCGCCTTTACCAGAAGCCGGTTCAGTTGCCCCGTCGAAAGCCCGTAGGTTTCGCAAAATGTCTTTTTATCCATCGCTTTTTGTTCCGTACCATACAAAATTATACCAAATTTACAAAATCACCGCTTTAACGCACCTTTTACGCCGTGTCAGTCATACCCGAAAAACTACTCCGCAACCTCAAAAATCCACAGAAAGCACCGCCAGCTTTTACGCCACAAATTTTCAAAAAATCGGAAACTGAAGGGAACTCGGCGCCCCACCCTCCCTTTTGGCCTCCATGCCTCGGAAGAACCTACCCCGGGGGGGCCCCCCCGGTGGCCTGCCTGCGGTGGGGTTGGGTTCGGTGTGTCTAAGTGTTTGGTGATCCGTCATTTGTCCGTTACTTGTCCATTATTTTGCCGGATCGTTTTGGGACAGGCCGACGGCGCGGCGGAACTGCACCTCGTCGAACATGATCGGCCCCGGAACTTTTACGGGGATAAGTATTTGGTTGTGAACGAGTTTATAGATGCGTTTCGGACAGCACCCCAACAGCTTTGACGCTTCTTTAACGGTGATGGTTTCTTTTGTGTAGTTGCGGTTACTTTTTGGCATTTTCATTTCCTTTCGTCGCTGGTTGAACTGATTTGGTTTATTTTTTCCCTGTTTGTGCAAAGCTGCTCATTCTGCAACAGGGCGGAAAAGACGTTCTGGATGGTGTCGCGGTGAGAGCCTTCGATTTCGTCCATCAGATAGATGAGCGTGGTTTCAAATCTGGCGTGCCCGGCGAGCTTCTGGACGTGCCGGATTGCGTTCATCATGTCGTCGCCTTCGTGGATGCGCTGGCGGTAGACGGCGCGCAGGAAGGTTTTGCGGAGACCGTGGAGGCCGACGCCGCGCGGATTGATTCCGGCGCTGGCGAGCAGTTCGCGGTTGCAGCGGAGCACGTGGACGCGGTTCATCGGCTGGCGGCGGTAGCGCACCGCGAACACCGGATCGTCCGGTCGCAGCAGGAACCGTTCCCGCGCCGCCGCGCGCCATCGCTGTACGGGGCCGCCGAGATACGCCCACGGAAATGCGACGGTCAGGCGCTTGACGCTTCCGCGTTTTTTTTCTAGGGTGCGGGTGATTTCCGGACGCGGCTGTCCGTCCGGGAAAAACAGATCGCGATCGCGCAGCGTGACGGCCTCGCCGACGCGGGCTCCGGTTCCGATGATGACGGCGCAGGCGGCGGCGTATGGGAGCAGCCGTCCTTCGGCGCGGTTGAGCGCGTCAACGTAGCGGCGGAACTCGTCCCATCCGAGGGCGTGGGTTTTAGTTCCCATTCTGTCCTCCTTTCAGCGGAATGAACCGCGCGAATGTGTACCAGCATTTCGGGCATACGCCCTTTGGTGGATACGGCCACCACGGGCCGACGTAATGGAAATCTTTCCCATGAAACGGACACTCCATAAGTTTTACCCCCGCAGTGACTTGCCGCCGACCGCCGCAAACTGGAACATTTCGTTCAATCGATCATCGATACGATATCCGTACCGGCTGCGGAGCTGTTCGTCGTTTAAGTTGGTGGTGACGATGGTCCGGATTCCGGATCGCAGGAACGAGACGCGGTAACGGGTATCCAGCACCTCGGCGAGCAGGTTGCAGCTGGTGCCGAAGCGGCATACCGGGCAGTTTTCGGTTCCGAGGTCGTCGATCACGATCAGCCGGGGTTTCCCGAAAAAATCCTGCCCCTGTACGAAGGCGTCCCACCCGGCGGTGTTTTCGCCGGAAAGCCAGACCTCCTCGAACGTCTGCGCCGGGATGACCGGCCAACCGAACCGGGCGGCCATCACCATGATTCCGAAGGTCTTACCGATTCCGGCTGGGCCGGAGAGAAACAGCCCGCGCCGGTTTCTGTGTTCGAGTTCCGCCGCGAAGTAGTCGCGGACCACCTCGAAAAGTTTCGGGTTGTCGTCGCGGTATCCGGCGTTTCGGAGTTCTCCGGCTGCGACAAAAAGGGCCTCGGCGCTTGGCCTGCCGTCCTCATGCGGTTCGGCGCGTCGTTTGAGTTCGTCGAGATTCGGGATGAAGCTGTTGAGATTTGAAATCATCGTAACCCCCTCTGGTTGGGTGAAAATCCGTTGAACCGCTGACTGCTGGCGATTCCCGCGGCGGCGGGTGCGGCGGCGCGGTCGAGTTCTCCGGTCCAGTTGTTGAGCAGCGTGACGATATCGCGGCGCGCGTACTGGTAGCCGGAGCGGTAGAGCCGCAGAATATCGCGGCATTCGCGCAGCGCGTCCGGACGGTCTGCGACGGCGGCGAGCTTCCTTTCCTCGGCGTTGCTCCACCGGGTCGAAGCCCTGCGGCGGTAAAATCTGCCGATACACCGGCGGAGCCATTTCTTTATGATATCTTTAGATATCTTTCGATTTCGATTTCGATTTCGATTTCGATTTTCAGGCGTTTGCAGTGATGGTGTATGATCGTTGCTTTCGGTTGTATCGCATTTGGTATGCACTTGCATGGGTTTGTATTCGTTTGAATCCGGTTTGGATTGATTTGCTTTTTCCCACCGGGCGCGGGCGGCGTTCCGGCGTTTTTCGACCACGTCGGAATACTTTTTCTGCTGCCGTTCCATCTGGGCGACGAAAAGGGTGTAGAAGCCCGCCGCGCTGCCGCGCGGAACGGTTTTCGGTTCCTTTCCGGCGGAAACTGCGAGCGCGGCTTTGATGATGATTCCGACGTCGCGGTCGGGCATTTCCGCGAATGCCTCGGCCCAGTCCGCCGGGATCAGAATGCCGGGTTGCTGTGACATTTTTGTACTGCCTTCTTTAGTTTAAAACGGGATATCGTCCGGTTCCGGGCTGTCGTACTGAATCCCTCCGCCAGCCGGAGGCGCGGGCGGCTGGTAGCTGGGGGCCGGAGCCGCCGCCGGGGCTGCTGCCTGCGCGATTTCGAGCGGCTGGATGCGGTCGGCGGTGATGCGGGTTCTGGACTGCTTCGCGCCGGACCGGTCGGTGTATTCGTCGCGTGTCAGGTGTCCTTCAACGTGGACGGCGGAGCCTTTGCGGACCTTTGAAGTGATCCACTCTGCGACCTTTCCCCAGACGACGACGGAGGCGAAATAGACCTCCTGCCGCTCGCCGTAGCCGCGATTGACGGCGAGCCCGATTTCGGTGACGGGTGTTCCGCCGGATGTGTACCGCAGATCGGGATCGCGGGTGAGCCTTCCGATCAGGAAAACGACGTTCAGATCAGCCATTTTTCTTTTTGCCTTTCGTGATGTGCTGTTTTTTCTTTGCGGCCAGTTCCGCCTCGATCTCCGCGCAGCGGTCAAGAATGCTGCTCATTGTTTCACCTCAAAGTACAGTGTTTCGATCAGCGGCGGCGCGTCCATCGTCCAGATGCCGAGCTGTCCCCGCGCCGGGAATGGGGCAACTGCTTCCGGCTTGGACAACAGCCAATGCCATGCACCGGCTTCAGCCCAGCAGTTTTCAGGAACGAGTTTCGTGTACGGAGATAGGCAATCATCCAACTGAACCCGCCCGATGATCTGGCCTCGCTCCGCATTGATCCGGGCCAAGTTCTGCAAAACGGCAATCTTGGCTTCCGGGCAAAAATCTCCGATGTAGTCCGGCGCGGCGGTATCGAAGGATTTTCCGGCGTGGATGTACAATTCTCCGCGGTAGGCGGTTCTGCGCGTCCGGTTCTCGATCAGCTTGTGTTCGAGCCCGCCAGCGGTCTTGTGGCCATGAACAATCAGATGCGCCCACGGCTGTTTAACGGTCAAAACATGGATCTTCATTCTCCCGCCCCTTTCAGCGCCTTGCGTGCTGTATCTTTCAAGACTTCGATAATAGCAATCAGTCCTTTCTGGGAACGTGCAAGCATATCCCACTGCGCAATCTCCTCCAGAGCTTTCCGAAGCCGGTCGCACTCGGCCTCCATCTCCTCACAACGCCTGACCGCGTCCTGTTGGTACTTTCTGGCTTCACAGAGGCGATTTTCATAATCGATAAGCAATTCACGGTTTTCCGCTTCCTGCTCCGCGATTCGGGCGTCCTGCTTCATGATTTTGGCTCCGACTTCCGAAAAGGTCTTTTTACAATCATGGCAGTACAGAAGATTATTCCCTGTACGGTGATATGCGATGCTTGCGGTTCCTTCGCAATATGGACACTTCAATTCTTCGCTCATTTAAACTTATCCTTATATCTGAATGACAAAACACCGGCCAGAACCGGGTACTTTTTCCGCATGTCGTTGAACAATTGGAACACCTTGCCCGGCGGTTGCTTCAGCCATCCGGCGATTTCCAGCGGGGAGGCGTCACGGTGCAGAAGCCGGAGCTTCAACATCATGAACTCGGCGGGTGACAGCTCCAGCAGGAAACGGATTATAGTGCTGACTTCACTGCGGGTGTATACTTTGCGTTCCGGTTGTTCCGTTCCGGGCAGGGGACGCGGATCAGGGAGCCGGTCACACCGGAGCGCGTCCACGACGTGCTGGCCGCCATGCACCCCGATTTTCCATGATGCGAAACACTCTTTCAGGTACAGGCAATCGCCGCACGTTTCCGGCTTCGGTCTCTTTTTTTCATAATTACTGCACATGATCGAACTCCTCATATTCAAAAGCCTGAATCACTTCCAGTCCAGCGGATTCCGGGAGCGGTTCGCTGCCGGTACGCCGACATGCCCGGAAAAAACGCAGATATTCCCTTTTCTTCTCCCGGTACTCCGGATCGGTTGCATATCGTTTCCGGTTGTATTCGCGCTTGTGTTTTGTGAATCGCTTCCTGTATTCCGGATCGGCGCAGCGCTTTCGGTAGGCCTCCCGCGCCTTTGCCAGTCTCCGCGCCTTCCAAGCCGGATCGGCGGATCGTTTCCGATACCATTCGCAATATTGCTGCCTCCGCCGCTTCCGGTACTCCGGATCGGTCGCGTACTGCTGCTTATCGTACTTCATTTTACCCTCCTCGCCAGTTCGCGGATCCCCTCCGCGCGGCACCACTCGACGAGCTGCTCGAAGCGTTCGCGGCGTTCGCGGCGCTTTTCGGGTTCGCGGGCGGCGTACCGTTCCATTTCGTATTTTCGCTTGCATTCGCGGCAGTAATACTGCCCCGGTACTCTGGGACGTTCTTTACAACGCGAGCAGACGGCGGTTTTATCAGGCATGGTTCAAGTCCTCCAGTTTGACGACGCGAAGCCCGGCGGCGATGGCGACGGATCGTTCGAGCATCGCCCCGGCGGAGTTCTGCCAGCCGGGCAGCAGCACGATTACGGAGCTGGTGCGGACCAGTTCCACGGCGACTTTCAGGTAATCTTCGCGGGTGCGCTGAAAGCCCATCAGGTTAGAGAGATAAACCGGGTTGATCACGTTGCAGCCGGGGAACTTCTTCTGAATCAGTTCTTCGGCGGCGTGAAAGGCGGGCTCGTTGTTTTCCGGCTGCCCGGCCATCGGCCCGGAGAGATAAACGTTGTCGGTCGGCTGGATAGGGGCGGTGTTGGTCTGCATAATTTTTCCTTTGTTCTGGTTGAGGGCTGCGGCGAGTTCGCGGCGGCCTGAAATAACGTTGTTCAATCTTTTTTCACTGATTCCGACCGCGTCGGCGAGCTGCGAACGGCTCCAACCGGGGTGGTTGAACGCCTCCTGAAGAACCCGCAGCGTGTGCGGGTGAAGCGATACGAGGAATACGAGGAACCGCTTGACGGCTCCCCACGTTTCGCCCCGGCTTCCGGCCTCGTCCTCGTAGACGGCGGGGAGCGCGGCGTATTCCGCCATCGCGTCGGCGACTTCGGAGCGGGTGCGTTCGCGGTAACGCCCCGGCCCTTCGGCGCGGGCTTCGCGGCAGTATCCGGCGACGGGGCAGCTCCGGCACTCCGAGCGCCTGCGGCTCCATTCGCCGTAGCAACGGGCGGCGCTCATCGGGTGCTCCGCAGCATCAGGTTGCGATAGTTGACGATCTCGTTCCGGTAGAATACGCGGTAACGGAACAGCTTGTACACCGGCAGTTCCCGCATCGAAGCGAGCTGCCGGACGGTGTTAACCTTCACTTTCAGGAACTCCGCGACCTCCTCGACGGTCATCTCCTCGCCGCGTTCGTCGGGGTTTTCGATCCGGGACCGCTTGGTGATTTCGCGGCGGTGTGCTTGTGCTGACATTTTCGCCATGTTAATTTTCCTCCTCCTGTTCCATAGCTTCGTTACATTCTCCGCAGATGATTTTCGTTCCGGCTTTGGCCCACGCCTTCGCGGTGCAGCGCGGGCAGGTGAATTTGAATTTGCTTTTCGGTGCCTTGAGCCGGATCACCGGCATCGAATCCAGCGTGAACGAGAATCCGCTTGTGAGCAGCTCGGCGCACGCGGCGTCGAACGGCCCGTCTTTGACGATGTAGTGACTGACGTTCTGGCCGGTTTCGGCTCCTTCCTGCGGCTGCTCCCCCTCCGGGACCGGTTCGCGCCGGTACGGGTTCCGGCTGTCGAAGGGGCCGAGCGTGGAGGGCTGAAGCCCGGCCTCTTTCATGTAGTCCGCCCATTGGCGGTTGTGGTAGCCGTTGCGCGACGGCTTGCCCTGCTCCTGCTGCCGAAGATGGCACATTTCGTGAACCAGCGTGGAAAGGATATCCCGATCCGGGCGGGAGTACATCGCATCGGGCATCAGCGCGATTTCGTGTACGAAAAATCCGGGCGGGAGCCGGTCGCCGTTCGCGTCGAACTGCCGCTGCTGGAAGCCCTCCGGCCTGAAATAGCCGTTTGCTCCCCGGTGTCGGCAGATGGTGAAAAATACGTCCGGCAGCTTTCCGCCGAAAAGTTTCCGGTTGAAGAAATCGAACGCCTGTTCGAGCTTCGCGTATTCGGTGCGGTTGAACCGCTCCTGCGCCGGTTTTGTATCGTACGAAACAGTTTTACCGCCCATAGCGTTTCTCCTTTTCCCATCGCGCGGCGGCGGCCTTGCGGCGCAGTTCGGTGAGCCAGGCGTCGTCGTCGAGGTCGGGACGGATGAACTCGAAAGCGATCCGGGCGGGTTCCGGGAATGCTTCGACGTTCGCGGCTCCGGTTTCGGCGTATTCGAGCAGTGCTTTGAGGAGCGCCCCGGCGGATTCGTCGGGCAGCCTCCGCAGCGCGTTTTTGTGTCGCATCATCACCCGCACGAAAGCGGGGACGGCGCGGACGGGTTCGGGTGTGGTCTTTTTCCGGTTCATTTTGCCACCATCCTGCAAAGGTCTGCGAGCATCCAGCCGATCAACGCGAAAGCGGCGAAAGTGGCGGCGGTTCCGGCGGCGATTTTCCACCGCAGCCGCCGAAGTTTTGCTTCTTCTGCTTTGATCATCTGATACCGCTGCCGGACCTGTTTCCGGGCGGCTTCCCGGTACTCCCGGAGCTGCGGACTGGTGATGGTGATGGTTTCCCGGACCCCGCCGGGGATGACCCGGAAACTGTGCCGGATCGTGTCCGAGAAAATCTGTTCAGCGGCGAAATCGCTGCGGCGTATCGTGCAGTAATCGTATTCATCGCGCCTGATGCGGCACCACCATTCCTTCATCCGTGCGATGTAGGCGGCGCGCTCGCGCTTTTTCAGCTTTCCGGTCCGGAAATCATAATTCATTGGGTAAGTCATTTTAGCGGTTCCTTTCCTTTCAATAACTGGCATTTTCGACAGCGGTTGCGGCTTCGTCAAGGGCTTCAAGCGCTGCGTTCAGATTGCTTACTGCGGTTTCCGCATTGTAACATTGAGCGGTATCCGTGAATGCTTGCGGAATGTTGCGGATCGTTTTGATTTCCTCTTGGTGGACTGCCGCCAGTTCCATGCGGAGAAGGCGGAGGTATCCCCGGATTTCGTACAGCTTTTTGCGTCGCTCCTGATTCACTATTCGCCCTCCGTTTTCAGTGCGACAATCGCCCGGCAAACCTGCGCCAGCATCCGGGCAACGTCGTTATTGGTTTGTTCATCACGCGGAACATGTTGAGCGTGACGGAGTGTTTGGAGCGCTTCGGACAGCGCGTTTTGAGCTGCTCCCACCTGCGCGGCAGCCTTGGCAAACAGGCGGTTGGCATTGTTCGGGTTATCAATATCGTTCAATACCTCCTCCGCACAACCGGCACAATGGGGATTGCCTTTTTCATCTTCATAGTATGTATCCGGCGCGACGATAGCGGCGCGGCATTCACAACAGGTGAGATTATCCGTTTCCGCAACTGTGAGTTTAGCGTATATCATGGTTCCGTCTTTCCTTATTGCGCCGGGGCATCGCGCCCCGGCTGTTATGGTTGTTTACGCTCTGCGGTATATCTTGACGATGGCTTTCGGGTCATCCGCGCCGCGCTGGAAGATGAAGTAGATTTCGACGAATCCGAAAGCAATTTCATCCGAATCATGAAAAACACAATTGGCTACTGTGAACACTACATCTTCTTCGTCGTATGCGGTGATTTTGCATTTGAGCACCTCGGCGATTCCCGCGCCGAACCGCTCTGCAAATTTATGGTTTGCCTCCCTGATCCGGCTTTCGGTGTCGAACGGATTCTGTTTGTACTCCCTGATCCGTTCTTTCGCCGCCTTCAGATTCTTCACGCTGACATCATCATCGAGTTTGAAGTTGATTTTCATTGCTGCTGCTCCTTTTGTTGTTACCGTGCGATGGTATCGATTGCGGTGATATACTCGTTCATGGCTTTGATTGCCGCTTCAGCCTTTTCGAGCTGTCCCCGGAATTTGCTGTATTCGGCGCAACACTCGAAAGTGGCGCAATCACAATCACCACGAGATACGATATCGATTGCGTCGGAAAGTCTGGTATTGATTTCCTGCCGTTTTTTATCGAGGTCCCGGACCATCTGCCGCCTGAAATCCACGTTGATTTTCATTGCTGCTGCTCCTTTTGTTGCTACTCTTTATTTAGAACTAATGGTAGTTTTGGGTAAAAAAATATCTTCCCACAATCTTGCCAGAATGTCAACTGTTTCATTTCGGTCTTTCCGCAGCATTCCGGCGATCCGATCTACCCGCTGTTTGACCTCGGGTTTCAACTGAATGGTTTTCTTGTCCATCGGATACTCCTTTCTTGTTCTGTTACTCAATATAGTAGGAATTTGGAGTAATTCAAGCGTAAATCGGAAAAAAAAGTAGAAAAAGAGTATTTCAGATGTATTTTTATAGTAGAGGGAGCGTAAAACATGGTATTATACCATTTGGCGAATACAAGTTGAAAGGTCAAAAAGATGGAAACAAAAGTCAAGATCACTCCCACGATTAAAAACGCGATTATTCAAGCAATTGAAGCAAACGGCGGGCAATCTGCCCTTGAACGTAAAACTGGTGTTTCTCAAAGAAATTTGAGCAAGTATATTTCCGAGCAAACAGAAAGTATAACTTCTGCTATCTGGTCGCAATTGGAACCGGCTCTCCGCCCCTACCTGCCGGGCGACATGATTAACGCCGGGGTAATCGGCAGCGGACGGATTTACGGGCCGGTGATCGGAAAAGCCGGAAGCGTGGTGCAGCGTCACGCCGGAGCATCTCCGGAGGAGCTGGCTGCCTGCCGCGCCTCCGCCCGTGCCGGGGCGCTCGATGAAGTTTTGGATGCGGTGATGGAATCCGACATTGATGACGCCGCGAAAATCCGGTTTTACGGTATTTTGAAACAACTCAAAAAAGGGGAATAATTACGACGGGGAGGCAATGAAAAGGGACCTTCCCCATGTGTACGATCAAAGTAGAAAACGCGACTACCGTTCAGTGCGATTACTCGAAACTTCCGCCGGATGGCTCCGGCGGCAACGGTCCCGGCGGGCTGCGGGTGGTGATTGTGGTTCTGCTGCTGATGCTGGCGGCATTTGGCGGCGGATTCTGGACCGGTCGCGCGACTTCCCCGCTGACTGTTGCCGATGGGGATAAGTTCAGCATCAGTAAAAACGGTGTGATCCACAACGAAAGCTGCCGCTATTTCGGAAAGAATCAAGCCCGGAATTGCGCCTTTTGCGGCGGCTTGAGCGGTAAGTAAATTTCCGCGCTTTTCACTTACACATGGTTAAATTTCTCTTAATTTCTTTAAAAATCACTTGCAATCAATTCAGAACTTTGTTATAATATTATAAAATATGGAGGCCATTATGTTTATTTTTTGCCCGAAGTGTAAGCAGAAATATGAAGTTGACGACGAATATGCCGGGGTTGAGGTGCATTGCGAAAAGTGTGGAAATGCTTTTACCGTGCAGACTGATCGCGAAAAAGTAAAAATCCCGCCGCCGCCTTCCGGTACGCTGATTTCACGTCCTGTTACTCCGGGCACTTCGAGAGAACCGGCGGCCTCGCTTCTGGTGGTGAGGTGTTCCGATTGTGGAGAAAATGTTTCCAGCCGGGCGGCTGCTTGTCCGCACTGTGGCGCACCGGTGATGCGGTCAAATTTGATCCCGTGCAACTCATGCGGCGCACCTGTGGCGAAATCTGCTAAAATGTGTCCTCGCTGCGGTGCACCGGGGGCAAAACAGTGGTTCAGTATTTCCAGTGTGATTTCCCTGCTGCTGTTGGTGCTGTCGCTGTTGATCGGCATCGGTGCCGGAATGGAAAGCGGCAATACCTTAAACGTTATTGCTGGCTTCTTGCTTGCGATCTGGCTGGTGCTGGTTGGAGTATTGATCAAACTTAAATAGGGGGAGGGGAATGAAATTCGGCGTGGTGTTGGTGGTATTGGCGGCGCTGTGCTGGCTGGCTGCGGCGGAGCCGCAGACGGTGCGCCCGCTGCTGTGCACGGATGGGGATACGTTTATCGCCGCGCCGGATTCGGTGGTTTACCGCCTTTGGGGGGTGGATGCGCCGGAACTGGACCAGCCGTGGGGAGGCGTCGCGAAGTCCGCGCTGATCGCGCTGATCCACAAAAAGCAAGTAAAAATAGTCCGGCACGGAGCCAGCTATAACCGCCCGGTGGTGCAGGTGACGACGACGAATAACCGGGACGTAGGGCTGGAGCTGCTGAAAATGGGCCTCGCGTGGTATTGCCCGGAATACGCGCCCGACCGCGACGACTACCGCGAAGCGGAGGCGGAGGCCCGGAAAGCGAAGCGGGGCCTCTGGTCCGACCGCAATCCGGTAAATCCCGCCGACCACCGCAAAAAGCGCAACCTCCCGGAGGATTGAAAAAGGAAACGCCCGGTCGCAATGGCCGGGCATTTGTTTTCAGTGATTGCGGATGTAGTTCATTGCGCTTTCTGCCAGAAACGCGGACCGGGTCCGGTTGTGTTTCTTGGCGTACTGGTCGATCCTGTCGAGCACGTGGCGCGGCAGCGATACGTTGATCCGGGCGGGTTCCTGATCCGGCACGTCGGCTTCGATTACCGCGACCCGGCAGGTGTCGCCGTGCCCCTCCGCTTCATCCAGCAACTCTTTCAGCGCGGCGTCGCTGGATTCGAGCGGAATTGCTTCATCGTCGGCGGCCATTCCCTCCAGATGGAAATTCAGGGCCTCCCGCCCGGCTGCCAGCGCGGCGGAGATGTTTTCACCGCCGGAGATACAACCGGGGAAATCCGGAAATGCGACGGTAATATAATCGCCGTCCGCTCCTGATAGAATTGCATTGTAAAACTGTTTCATAATCTTTGCCTCCTTTTGTTATGGCCCGAGAGGGGGCCGGGGATTGCTCCCCGGCCCTGCCGGTTATTTCCAACCGGCTTGCCGCCTGATGCTTGACCAGTCCGCCCACCCCAGTTGCTTTACCGGGTGCCTCACGGTCACTTTGCCGGGTTTGGTGGGGTGCTTGAACTGGTGGTGATCGCCTCTTGTCGCGATCAGCTTCCAACCATCATTTTCAAGCAGCTTTATAACTTCTCGGGAACTTGGTGGACCCATGCTCACCTCCTTGTTACATTATTTAATATACACATTTTTGTGTAAAAATCAAATCAAAAAACAGGTTTTTTACACAATTTTGCGCATTTTTTTATTTTTGTGCGTTTTCAATGGCTTCGCGCATCAAATCGACCCCGGCGCGAATGGGTTGCAGCAGCATTTCAGCATATACCTGTTGCGTGATTCTGATGTCCTCATGATGCAAATGCGCGGATACCTGTTCAATGGAAGCTCCGGCGCTCAACATCCAAGTAGCGCACGTGCGCCGTAAGTCATGAATGGTAAGCTCCGGCAACCCGGCATCGGCGCAGAGTTTTTTATAGCTGCCCCGGATATCTGACACATGCCCGGCCCCGGTCTGGCGTTCATGTCCGAAGCGATCCACCTGCCACGGGCGGCGGATCGCGGGGAATACCCATCTGCTATCTGGATTTTCCTGCTGGCGGCGGCGGAGAATGGCGACAACTTCCGGGGAAAGTACAGTAGGCATCCGCTTGCCGTTTTTGGATTTTGCGGCGGGGATGATCCAGACTGCGGTTTCGAGGTTCAATTCGTTCCATTCCATCGAAAATACGTTGCTTTTGCGTTGGCCTGTATAAAGCAATACTTTGATGATATCAACGAATGTCCGATCGCGTCCGGGAGCATTAAGGGCATTGAAAAAGGCTGCGGCTTTCTCAAGTGGTATTTTGGCCGTGCGCGGTTTTTCCGGATTTTTGGGAACGGCATTTGCGACGTTTGGAACATCGATTTCCATTACATTCCGGGCATGGTTGAACAGGGTGCGGAGCAACGCCAGACAACGGTTAAAGGCGATGGGGGTATCTTTCATGCGGCGCTTTAAATCGTTGATATGCTCGCTGGAAACCTCCAGCAAATCGTATTCGGCGAGTTCGGCGAGTTCATGTTCCATTTTGCGGCGATCTTCGGCGAGGGATTTTTTAACGCCTTCGCGGCGGCTGGCCCAATCATTGAAAACATCGCGGACGGTATAACTGTACTTGATGGTTTGCCGGTTGGCGGTGAGATTTGCGGCTTCGATTTGGGCGGCGTTCCGGGCGGCATTGATTCCCATGCCGGGCCATTCGCCGAGTTTGATTTTTTTCACTTGGCCTTTAACTTTTTTAATATAATACCACACCTTGACGCGGGAGCCATCGCGCAGTACCAGCCCCGGAATACGATCGTCTTTAAGTGATTTTCCGTCACCGGGCAGGGCGTCTATTTGTGATTTGGAAAGCACGTTTTTTCAACCTTTTTTCAACCTTTTTTATATGTTTTGGATAAAATAGCATAATTGAAAAAGATATTCAATAGTTGTAATGTGCTTATTTTTAGGTTATTTGGGGCGCTGTATACTTTTGTCATTATTGCAATATAATGATTGTATTTGACTGGGGGTCAAAAGGTCGAGAGTTCAAATCTCTCTATCCCGACCATTTTTATTGCTTAAAAATCAACGAGTTATGAAAAATTTCCCGTTGATTTTCTTTTTTATGAATTAGCATGGATATTCTATATTTCTTCTCATTTCCGGTCATTTCTTGTCCTTATTCTGTTCCGGGTTTTCAGGTCTCATCCGAATGCGAGGGGGTATTGAGAGTTGATGGGGAATTTTCCGGTATTCTAATGAAAATACAACTCGTTTATTATCAAATAAAAAGATACAATATTGATGTGAAAAGATACAAAAAGTGAAATTTATCAAAAAAGTGGCGGCCGCCGGAATGAATTGATTTGATATCCGGTTGCGGCCGGATATATTAACCGCCGGAACAACCGGAGGAATACAGGATGGATATGATCGATTTTTTCACGCGGTCCCGGTTCGGAATGTTCGTCCATTTCGGGCTTTACAGCATTCCGGCGGGAGTCTGGAAGGGCCGGGAGCAGGGACGCAACCATTATGCCGAGTGGATCAGATACCAGGCGCTATGGCCGGACGGCGGCGCGATTCCAGACGGGGAATACCGCGCACTCGCAAGTGAGTTCAACCCGGCGGCTTTCGACGCGGACGCATGGGCTGAGGAAATCCGGAACGCCGGGATGAAGTATGTGGTGATCACCGCCAAGCATCACGACGGATTCGCGTTGTGGGATTCCAAGGTATCCGGTTTCAATATCGTGAAAGCCGCTCCGTTCAGGCGCGACCTGATCCGGGAACTGAAGGAGGCGTGCGACCGGCGCGGCATCGTGCTGGGCGCTTACTATTCGCACTGGCTGGATTGGGAGTTCCCCGGCGGCGGCCTGCCGCTCTGGCCGGAGATCCCGGAAGATCCGCCGCTTGAGCAGCCCTCCGATGCGGAATTTGAACACTACTTTACTGCGAAATGCCTGCCGCAGGTCACTGAACTGCTCGACGGGTACGGAATCCGGCTCTTCTGGTTCGACAACTGGTGCAAATGCTCTTTGCTCACCGAGGCGCGGCTGGAGAAGCTGATCGAACTGGTGCATTCGCGCGGCGGCATCGTCAACAGCCGCATCGGCGTCACCTGGAATCATTCCAGAGGGGACGCCGCCGGAATCGATTATCTGTCGATGGGCGACAACCAGTTTCCGGACAAGGCCATCCCGCGCCCATGGGAGACCAGCGGCACCTTCAATGAATCCTGGGGATATCACCGCCTTGATTATCGCTGGAAAACCACGGATTTCCTGCTGAAATGTCTGATCTCCAATGCCAGCCGCAACGGTAATTATCAGTTGAACATCGGGCCGCACGCCGACGGCTCGATTCCGGCTCCCTCTGTTCGGCGGCTGCGTGAAATCGGCGCATGGCTGGCAGTCAACGGCGAATCCGTCTACAATACAGCCTGCGCCCCGCAGCCGGAGCCGGGCTGGGGACGGCTGACGCTGGGGAAGGACGGGGCGCTGTACGCCCATGTATTTGAGAACCATCCGGCCTGCCAACTGGTGATCGAAGCGGTTTCTGCCGCTCCCCGTTCCGCCCGGATTCTGGAGACGGATCAGCGGGTGCCGTTCCATCACGGAGAGGGCCGTCTCACACTGCAGATGCCGCCGGAAAGCGTGAATTCCCCGCTGAATGTGGTCAAAATCGAGTTCTGACCGCCGTTACTCGGCTGTGCCGGCGCCGCCGGAGTTGGCGGTTTGCCGGCGGCGCCGGTCGCGGTATTGGCCGGGCGGGAGGCCGCGGCGACGGCGGAAAACACGCGAGAAATAGAACTGGTCGCTGAAACCGGCGGCGAATGCGGCTTCGCCGACGGTCGCATTCGGGTTGGCCTGCCAGAAGGCTTCCGCCCGCTGCAGGCGGCGTTCGAGCAGCAGCTCCTTGAAGCTGGTCTGGTAGTTGCGGCGGAGGAACTGGGAAATGGTCGAAACGCTCCTCCCCAGTTTTCTGGCCATCTCCGGCAGCCGGATGTCTTCGGTGCAGTGCTGCTCCAGATAGCGGTCGATGTCGGTCCGCAGCCGGTCGCCCTGCAGGACGGCCAGTTCGCGCACCACGATATAATCGATCAGCATTTTGAACAGGCCGAGCACGTTTTCGAGCTTTTCGACTGAAATGCGGGGCAGGGCGTTGAAGGCTTCGGTCAGGGCTTTCCGGCGCTCCGGCGAATCGCACCGCTCCAGAATACAGGCCGGAGGGGAATTGCTGATCCGGAACTGGCCGATCATCAGGTAACCGGCCAGTTGGTCGTGGATATGAACCGGGGCGATCGCCTCGCGCAGCCCCGCGTGGCACTGATAGTCGATGATGCCGCGCTTTCGCATCGCCTCTTTCTGTTTGTCGGCGTCCAGCTCGACGCATCGCCGCAGGTTGTGCGGCTCCGCCTGGATCAGGCGGCAGTAGTCGGTGTTGCTCATCTGGCGGCCGCGGCGCAGCATGCGCCCGTCGGCGGAGTAGAAGGTGACGCGGATGTCCAGCAGCGAGGCGAAGTTGTCCAGCAGCGACTGAACCTCATCGCTCAGAAAGAGTTCGAACGGTGTGACCGGCATATCTTTTCAACCTGTTGTTGCAACTTTTACGTACTATATCTTTACTTTGCCGAAAAGTCCATAGGTGTTGTGAAAAATTCCATTTATAAAACGGTTCCGACCGGCTATATTCACCGGTGGAACAGGAATACGACGGATCAACAGAAGGAAAAATGGTTATGAAATTCGATTTCCGGCAGCTCACCTCCCGCTTCCAGCTCTACGGCAACTTCGTGGTCGCGGTCCCGTATGGAACCGGCCACATCAACGACACCTTTCAGGTCACGTTCGACCAGGGCGGCACGCTGCTGCACTACATCATCCAGCGGGTGAACACCAACGTGTTCAAGGCGCCGGAGGAGCTGATGGACAACTTTCTGCGGGTGACCCGCCACATCGGCGCGAAAATCCGGGACGAGCGCGCCGCCGACCCCGCCACCCGCCGCCGCACTCTCGAAGTGGTCAACTCCATCTACGGCAAACCGTACTGGCGCGACCCGGCGGGGAATTTCTTCCGCTGCTACGTGTTTGTGGAGAATGCGCGCTCGTACGACATCCTTGAAACGAAGGCTCAGGCTTATCAGGCGGCGGCGGCGTTCGGCAACTTCCAGGCGGACCTCGCGGACCTGCCGCAGCGGCTGAATGAGACGATCCCGGACTTTCACAACACCCCGTCCCGCCTCGCGAATCTGGAAAAGGCGGCGAAGGAGGATAAGCTGGGCCGCCTGAAATCGGTTTCGCGCGAGTTCGATTTCATCATGGCGCGCGGCAAAGAGTGCGGCGTGCTGATCGACCTGCAGAAGGAGGGCGAACTGGTCGAACGGGTCACTCACAACGACACCAAGCTCAACAATGTGCTGATCGACGACCTGACCGGCAGCGGCTGCTGCGTGATCGACCTTGACACGGTGATGCCGGGGCTGCCCCATTACGACTTCGGGGATATGGTGCGGACCGGCACCAGCCCGGCGGCGGAGGACGAAACCGACCTCGGCAAGGTCACGATGCGTTTCCCGATGTACGAGGCGCTGTTGCGCGGCTACCTTTCCGGAGCGGGCGGCTTCCTGAATGCGACGGAGAAATCGCTGCTGCCGTTCTCCGGAAAGCTGATCACGCTGGAGATCGGCATCCGTTTCCTGACCGACTATCTGGAGGGAGATGTGTACTTCAAGATCCGCCGCCCGGAACACAACCTCGACCGCTGCCGCACCCAGCTCAAGCTGGTCGCTTCGATCGAGGAACAGTACGACGCGATGCGCAAACTCGCCGACGAATTGGCGTAGCTTCAGCGCCGGACGCGGCGCGCATAGAGGGTGAAGCCGGCCAGATAACAGGTCAGCCCCGCGCCGATCAACAGCATGGAGACGCGGCTGAGCGCGGTGAGTCCGGCGAGGTTGAACACGGTGTTCAGCAGCAGCGCAAAGGCGATGAAGGCGAAGCTCTTGTGGATGTGCTGGGCATAGCCGGCCTCATAGACGATCCGGTGCATCTTCACTCCGAGCGGAAAGCCGAACATCCCGCCCGCCGCGACCAGCATCGACGCGAGAAAGATGGTCCGGTCGAATTTCCCCGACTGCACAAGATAGGTCGCTCCGCCGGTCACGGTGGTCAGCAGCACCAGCAGCCGCACCAGACGGCTGGTGAAGTATTCGGGCAGCTTGAAACCGCCGGTCAGCAGCGGGCGGATCAGGATGCCGCCGCCGACGCCGAGCATGGAGCTCAACAACCCGGTGGCCAGCCCGGTTCCGAAAGCGATCCGCCCCATCCGGGGAGTCAGCGGCGGCAGTTCGTCGTCGTAGCACCGGGTGCGGCTGCACAGCGTCTGCACCGCGATCGCCAGGATCACCGCGCAGAGCATGAGGCTCAAAGGGGCCGCGCCGAAGCGGTCGAAGAGCCGGGCGTTGATCGATTTGCCGGCCAGCGAGGTCAGCATCGCACCGGTTCCGAGCGGCAGTGCGAGACAGCGTCCCGCCGAACCCGGCCCCCAGCCGATTTCAGGAAACTGCCGGATCACGGTCGGCAGCGTGGAGGGGGCCATCTGCAGCAGGCCGATCCCGACCGCTTCAAACGGCGAAAAGCCGAGAATCAGCATCGTCGGCACCACGATCCAGCCGCAGCCGACTCCCCAGTAGCCGCCGGACATCATGCCGATAAAACCGATCAGCGGGCCGACGATCCAGAGTTCCAGACTCATTTCTGCGCTTCCGCGATCCGGTTGATGAATTTCAGCAGCAGGTGGTCGCAGCTGTCGAATGCGCCGCCGTGGTCGTGGCCGGGCAGGGCGTAGTGGTGCGCGTCCGGGTGTCCGAGCGCCCGTAACGAAGCGGCCATGAAGGCGTTTTCCTCGGGGCGGCCCGGCATGTCGAGGCCGGATTCCCCGGTGATCAGGAGCACCGGAGGCAGATCGGCCGAAAGATGTCCCATCGGGGCAAGAGCGTCGATCACCGGCGACTCCGGCAAGCCGAGTTCCGCCTTGACCTGAAAGTGGGTGGTCATCTGGCCGCTGACCGGCATCAGCCCGGCGATCCGGCGGTGGTCGATCCCGTAAGGCGCGAGCCGGGAGGCGTCCATGCCGGTCAGAGCGGCGAGGTAGGCGCCCGCCGACATGCCGCCGACGAAAATCGATGTCTCCCTGCGGCCGAGCCGTCCGATATGGCGGAAGCACCACGCGACGGCCGCCGCCGCGTCTTCGATGATGGCAAGGGTGCTGACGGCGGGGTAGACCGGGTAGCGGACTTCGACGACGGTGTTGACGCCGTTGTAAAGCTCCGCCGGACACTCCCGGCCGTCACCGGTGAGGCCGCCGCCGTGAAACCAGACGATTGTGGGGCCGGGATGGTCCGAAAGCGGGCGGGAGATCGCGAGGCGGTTGAATTCGCCGCCGTTCTCTTTGTAAAGCTCCAGCTCCACCGGATGGTAATCCGGAGTGATCTGCCGGGGAAAATGCTGCCAGTCACCGCGCATAATGGAATAATTCTCCTTGAAAATAAATGAAATACAGATTATTGTATACTGTATACAGAAAAACGGGAATTGCAAGCGGAGTGGAGAAGATGGTGTTGAAAAAAGTTTCGCTGGCTGAACTGGCCTACCGGGAACTGGTCCGGGCGGTGATCGACGGTTCGCTGGCGGCGGGCGAACGGCTCGCGGAGGAGCAGCTCGCGGAACGGTTCGGGATCAGTCGCACGCCGGTGCGTGAGGCGCTGCGGCGGCTGAATGAGGAGGGGCTGGTGGAGACGGTGCCGCGCTGCGGTTTCCGGGTCTGCCGCCCGGAACCGGCGGAAATCGAAGCGCTGTTCGACTGCAGGGCACGGATCGAACCGCTGGCGCTGGAACTGGCCTGGGGGAAAATTCCGGCGGACCGGCTGCGGGAATTGGCGTGGGCGCTGGAACAGGCGGAACGCAGTTCCGACCGGGCCGGCGCGCTGGAGGTGGACGAAGCGTTGCATGGGACGATCGCGGAGTCCTGCCCGAACCGGCCGTTGGCGGAGATCGTGGAGCGGCTGATCCGCCGCACCGCGCCGTTTCGGAACTGGCGCGGTTTTGAAGGAGACTGCGGCGGACTGTTTCAGGAACGCCGCGAGCTGATTCAAGCCCTGGCCGGAAATTCCGCCGCGCGGGCGATGGAACTGCTGGCCGCCCATATCCGCCGGGGAGCGGCGGCGGTCACCAGAAAATAAGCGAGCAGAGCAGGTAAATCAGCAAAAGCAGCAGCAGCAACCCGCAGCAGCCGAGCCCGTTCCGGGCGTCGGAAGGCTTGCCCGCCGGCCAGCGGGCGCCGCAGCGGTTGCAGACCAGCTCGACATCGCCCGCGCCGAGCAGCCCGAGCAGCATGCCCCACCAGCCGAAGATCAGCAGTCCGAGACAGCCGCAGCCCGGATCGTAGGTTTTGCGGACTGCGCTGATCTGGGCGGAGCCGCACTCCGGGCAGCGGACCTGCTGTTCGCCGTCCGTTCCCAGTCCGCAATTCGGGCATTGCGGGGCGCTCGCATCGGTTTCCCGGTTGCACTTGGCACATTTCATCGTCGATTCTCCTCACTTCCTTTTACACAATAGCATTTTTACCGCAAAGATCAAGCCGGGAAGGGAGATTCGCCGGAAAAACTTCCGTATTCCGCTTGAAAAAACAAATTCCGTGAATTAGCTTACAAAAGAGATCCGGTCCGGCTTATTAAGAAAAGGCTTTCGATGAATAATGACGCATTTCTGATTTTGTTCATCGCGTTTATCGCGATGATGGGAGTGGGACCGCTGCTGTTGCGGAGGCTCGGCATTCCCGCGGTGATTTCACTCTTGATTGTCGGGATGCTGGTCGGTCCGAACTGTCTGGATGTCGTCGGGATGTTGTCGCGGATGCTCGGATTTCTGGGCGGTTCGAGTGAGGTGGTCGCGGGGCATTTCAACTCGCTGATCGATTCGCTGGGCTCGCTCGGGTTGGTATTTCTGATGGCGCTGGCGGGGATGGAGGCGGATTTCAAGCTGATCCGGGCGGCCCGGACCCCGGTGATCGCGCTGTCGCTGCTGACGTTCCTGCTGCCCGCAATTGCCGGATTTTTTGTGTATGCCCATTTCCGGCCGGAGGACTTTCCGGGCAAGCTGCTCTATGCGTCGCTGTTCGCATCGCACTCGGTCGGCATCGTGTTCCCGGTGATCCGGGAGCTGAAGCTCAGCAAAAGCCGCTTCGGCGCGGCGGTGCTGATTTCGACGGTGATCACCGATATCGCGAGCATTATCCTGCTGGCGGTCAGCGTCCAGCTGAAACGCCAGAGCATCGGCGCGGCGGCGGGAGCCCGGCGGACGCTGTCGATCTTCGATTATGTGGACCCGGCGATGTTCGGCAGCTGGTTCACTCCGGTCTTTCTGCTGATCGTGCTGCTCTATCTGGCGGCGGCGGTGTTCGTGGTGTACCATCTCGGGCGCAAGCTGCTGAAAATCTGCAATCCGGGTGAGGATATGCTGATCACGATCCTGCTGCTGGTGATTCTGGCGACGGTGCTGGTCGGGGAGTTCCTCGGAGTGAACCTGGTGGTCGGCGCCTTTATCGCGGGCCTGGCGCTGTCGCGGCTGGTGCAGCAGCGGATCAGCGAGCACGGCGGTTCTCTGATCGGGCGCTTTGAAAGCATCGGCTACGGGCTGCTGATCCCGTTTCTGTTCGTTTCGATCGGGATGGATACGGATTTCAAGGCGTTCGGCGCGGCGGGCAATCTGGAAATCATCCTGCTGACGGTGGCCGGACTGGTCGTCAGCAAGGTGGCGTCGGGATGGCTGGCGATGCGGCTGGCAGGCTTCAATAACTGGCACGGAGTGGCGGCGGGGCTGATGACGGTGCCGCAACTCTCCGCGACGCTGGCCGCCGCCGCGATTGGCAAGGAGCTGGGGATGCTGGACAATCAGTTTTTCAATGCGATCATCATCCTGTCGATCGTGACGACTCTGCCGGTGCCGTCGCTGGTGCGCTGGATCATTTCGCGCCGTTCGGCGGCGTTCCACGAAAGCGAGGATGAGGAATCCTATCCCGATCCGATGCCGAACGCCGCCGCGCAGGAGGACCTGCTGTAGGAGTTTCAGGGCCGGAGAACGGCGAGCAGCTCCTCCAGCCGGATGGAGGCGAGCCCGACTTTGCGGTCGGCGGCTCCGTAGCCCATCAGCAGCGTTCCGTCGGGGCGGAGCAACCCGGAGCAGGTGAAAAGGCACGGTATGGTGAACTCGCCTTCCAGCTCCCACGGTTCCGTCGCGTACAGCAGCCGTTCGGCGGGACGCGCGATGATATCGGGGGCTTGTCTGCCGTTTTCCCGCAGCAGCATGAAGTTCTGGGTATAGCCGACCCGGTCGTCCTGTTTGCCGTGATAGGGGAGCAGCCAGAGGCCCGGTTCGAGTTCGAGCGGCGCCCAGCTGGCGCCGACCCGGTTCGCCTCGTGCGCGAAGGCGGGGCCGGCGAAAAGTTGCGTCCGGGCTTTCCCGGTATGGAAGTCGGAGAGTTCGTCGCCGAATGCGAGGAAAATGGACGGCGCCGCCGCCTCCTTGCCGCAGGCGTAGTTCCACGGCTGTTTCGGGCGGTGCAGACAGGCGATCTTCCGTTTTCCGCCGATCTCAAGCCGCCGGGGGAACAGCATTGCGTCGCGGTCGTCGCTGAGGTCGGGATCGTGCAATGGCCCGACCGGTGAAAAAGCCTCCGCGTAACGCCCCGCCGCCAGCGCGGCGAGGTCGACCCGGTAGAGCATGGTGACGGTGCTGTTTTCGCGCACGGCGGGATTGAGCTTGAAGGCCCACTCCGGCATGCACTGCACCGGGTCGTCTTTTTCCCAGTAGGGGCCGGGCGGAAACGCACGGCAGGCGACGCTCAGGTACAGTTGTTCTTCAAAGTAAAAGAGGCGCGGGTCCTCGATACAGCCGTTCGCGTAGTCGAACATCACGCCGTCGCGCATGCCGCGGGCCAGGAAGCGGTCGCGGTCGAATTCGAGGCGCGGCGCCATCGCCGGGCGGGAGAGGTCGAACTGCCAGTCGGCGCCGCCGTTGCAGGAGACGCCGTAGCCGAGGAAGATCGGGTAGGGCAGGGGGCGTTCCGGCAGCCGGGCCTGCGGCCACGGGCCGGTGGCGCGAAAAAGCATATGGATTTTTTCCGGATCCTCCGGATCGGCGATCATGGCCGGATTCAGGACCATTTTCCCTGCCCACGGCGAACCGGGCACCGGCGACAGGATACAACGTTTTTCAACGGACAGCATCAGCGTTCTCCCATAGTTTGGAAATGGATAAAGGTCGGGAGAAAGAATACCGCCGTTTCCGGGCAAATGCAACCCGGTTTTGTCAAAAAAATGACGGAACGGCTCTACCGGCCGGATTCCGAGACGGCTTCCAGCAGCCAGAGCGGATTGGTCCGGGCCGCTTCCTGCCATTCGCCGCGCCGGTCGGCGGGAAGCTCGGAGGCCATGGCGGCCGCAGTGACGGTTTCGGGTGCGGCTGCCGCCGCCTCTTTGCGATGCTCCGACCCGATCAGGAGCAGCGTGAAGAGGGCGAGTACGGCGAACAGCGTCATTCTTGTGCAGCGTTCACGATCGATTTTCATACTCTGTTCTCCCCGGTTATCTGCAGGTCCGCGAGCATTTCACGCTCGCGCTTCTGCCGCAGATGTTCATTGATGGCGGCCATTTCCGCGGCGAACCGCTCGGCCGACCAGATTTCCACTCCGATTTCCACGCCCACCACACAGGCTTCGCAGCCCGGTTCCAGCCCCGCGTGCTCGCGGAACGCGGCGGGGAGGGTGATTCTCCCCTGCCGGGTGATGGTGTCGGGGCAGGTCAGGGCGCCGAAACGGCGCAGCGACCGGCGGGCGGCGAAACTCGAACCGATCGAATCGACCGCTTCCACCTCGCGTTCGCGCATTTCCCGGTACACCTCTTCCGGATAAAGCGCCACCGCCCCTTCGGGCAGTCCGTGCATCACGACTTCGCCGCCGCAGCGCAGCGTGAAATCATCGATGAAACGCTGCGGCAGTTTAAGGCGTCCGTTCGAATCGATCAGACAGTGTTCCTGCCCGCAAAAAATCAGCATCAGTCACCAGAATTCCGGAATTTTTCCATGTTTTTTGAAAAACGGAGGAATCAGGATGTTTTTTTCTCTGTTTTTCCATTATTATCCACTATATTCCATTTTTTTCCAAAATCAACTGAAAAACGATGAAAAATGCGGTTTTGTGTGATTTTTTATTGTCTTTTCCGGATCAGAAAAGATCCCGCCGGAAGAATGTTTGGCGGAGAAGTGAATGGTTCCCGGCCAAAAAAATATTAAAGTTGGAGAAAATAACTTGTTATTTCCGTTGGTGTGGTGTATTAATATGTAACAAACGAATCAGGAGTGATTGGGCAGAAGCCCGCTCGGAATCGCAGTTTTGCATTCGTGAGGGCCGTCGCTTTATTCGGAATTACAGAGTCATTTAATCATAGATGAGAGGTGCAACCGTGGCTAGTAAAGGCGACATCAGAGCAGCAATTGACAACTCCAGACTGACGACGCGTCTATCGATCATCGGCGGAATCACATCCCTGATTCTGCTGGTGCTGACGCTGGTTCTGGGAGCGGTGAAAGGGGAATTGGTCGGGGCGGATGTCTTTTCGCTGGCGGTGATTCCATATTCGCTGGCGCTGCTGTTTTCGATATCTGCGCTGATTTACGGCATGCTGGGCACCGGCGCCGCAATTGAAAATGAGGAAAAAATGCTGCTGGCCGGGCGCGCCGGCACCAATGCGTTGAATGTGGAAGAGGACGTCCGTTTCACGGCAGGCCGCTCTTTCGAGAATTACAGGCGGTTCGCCCCGTATGTGCTGTCGGTGCTGGCGGCGCTGCTGGTGGCCGGGCTTCTGGGCTATTTCTTCCGGCACTGGGCGGGCCGCCCGGCCGACGCGACGCCGATCGGAGTGGACGTGGCGACGAAGTCGGCGCTTTTCTCCGCAATCCTGATGCTCGTGAGTGTATTTGCGGGGGCGTTTTTCGTCGGGCAGTCCCGCGGGCCGGCGTTCCGCTGGCTGCGTCCGGTCGGGGCGTGGCTGGTGACCGGGTTTGCGGTGATGTTCGTATCGACGGTCGCCGCGATTTTCGTGCGCAACAACATTCCGGCTGCGGATACCTACGCGGCGCGGGTGATCTTCTGGCTGTACGCGGTGCTGGGGCTTGAATTCATCACCAATTTCGTGATCGAGTTCTACCGGCCGCGGACCATGCGCGAAACCCGGCCGATCTTCGAGAGCCGGCTGCTGGCGCTGTTCACCGAACCCGGCGGCGTGATGCGCAATATCGCGGCCGCGCTGGACTACCAGTTCGGCTTCAAGGTCTCCGGCACCTGGCTTTACAGCTTCATGGAACGTTCCTTCTTCCCGCTGGTGATCATCTGGGCGGTGATCCTGTGGGGATTCACGATGATCCACGAAGTCGGTCCGAGCGAAGTCGGCGTCAAGGAGCGCCTCGGCAAGGTGGTGGAGACCGACCTTGAGCCGGGCATCTACTGGACTTTGCCGTGGCCGTTCGGCGAAATCCGGCAGTTCAGCTGCACCGATATCCATCAGGTCGTGATCGGCGAGCTGCATGATGAGAAGGAAGAAGAGGCCCCCGAGGATGACGGCCACGGTCACGGCCCTGCGCCGAAAGCCAAAAAGACCGCGCTGAGTCCGGTGGTGCTGTGGACCGCCGCCCACGGTGGTGAAGACAACAATTTCATCGTGGCGGTTCCGCCGACCGGGAAAGAGAGTTCCGGCCGTAACAGCGAGGCGTCGATCTCCTTCATCCGCATGGTGATCCCGATCGATTACCAGATCCGCCGCGACGGCGTGATGAATTACGGCTATAAGAACCTCGACCCGGAAAAGACCCTGACCCGGATCGGCGAACAGGCTGCCACCGAATATCTGGCCAGTTCCTCGATGATGGAGGTGATGTCCACCGACCGCCTGGGCGCGGAGGCGGCGATGAAAAAGCGGATTCAGGAGCTTGCCGACATGCATGAGCTCGGCATTCGCATCGTCGCGGTGACGATCCTTGACGCGCACCCGCCGGTGGAGAAGGTCGCGCCCGCCTATCAGAATGTGATCGGCGCGATGGAAGAACGCGAAACGATGATCTGGAAGGCGAAGGCGTATGCCGCCAAAACCCTGCCCGAGGCGGAGTCCAAAGCGCTGCAGATCACCTCGGATGCGGAGTCCTACCGCTATACGACCAAGACCGTGGCCGAGGCGGAAAGCGGCCGGTTCAATACCCAGTTGATCACCTACCGGGCGATGCCGAGCATGTTCCGGCTGAGGAGCTATCTGGATTTTCTGGAAAAGGACGCGAAGGATATCCGCAAGTTCGTGATCGCCTCCGGTCTCTCCAGCGAGGTCTACGAATTGAATTTCGAACAGAAAGAGCGGCTCGACCTGACGGATGCCGACATTACCAGCGTAAAGTAAATCATCGATCGGATTTTTCGATACAACATAAATTTGGAGGTTTTGGAGTTATGGCAACGGGTAAATTTTTCAAGCACTGGCCGACAATGCTGCTGGGGATCGTGGTCGCGGCGATTCTGCTGGTCGCGGTTTTCTCTTATCAGCTGAATCAGACCGAGAGCGCGGTGGTGACCACGTTCGGGCGTCCTGCCGAGGTCAACGAGCCGGGGCTGCACTTCCGCTGGCCGTTCCCGTTTCAGAAAATCCACCGTTTCGACCACCGCATCCGCTGTTTTGAAGGCGGCGCGGGCAAGCTGGAGGAGACGATGACCGCCGACGGGCAGAATATTCTGGTCGGCATCTATGTGAATTACCGGATCAGCAATGCCGAGCAGTTCTTCGTGCGGCTGGAGAATATCACCAAGGCGGAGGATCAGTTGAACTCCTGGATGCGCGGCTACAAGAATGCCGCATTCGGCCAGTTCCGGTTCAACCAGGTGGTCAACACCGATCCGAAGCTGATGAAGCTCAACGAGATTCAGGATCAGATCAAGACCCGCCTCGCGGAGAGCTGCAAAAATTACGGTCTTGAAATCGTCAGCGTCGGCGTGAATTCGATCAACGTTCCCAAGACGATCAGCGACAAGGTGTTCGACCGGATGATCAGCGAGCGCCAGAGCGTGGCCGCCGACTTCCTCGCGGAGGGCGAGCGCCGCGCCAAGGAGATCCGCATCGAGGCGGATACCAAGCGGGCGATTTCGCTGGCCGACGCCGAGGCCAAGGCCAAGGTGATCCGGGCGGAGGGCGATGCCGAAGCCGCCAAATATTACGCCGTGTTCAAGGAGAATCCGGAGTTGGCCGAATTTCTCCGCAAGCTCGACTCGCTCCGCCTGATCATGAAGGGGCGCACCACTCTGGTGCTGGATACCAATGTCGCCCCGTTCGATCTGCTCAAGCCCGGTTCGGAAGTCCTGAACAGCGTGAAGCCGGCCGCGTCCAAGTAATCAACCAGGGAGCGAGAGAGTGATGGAACCCAAAAGTGTAATCAATCAGGATTTCGACCGCTCGGGGCAGTACGAGTCGGGTCTGAAATCACTGGTCAAGAGCCTGCAGTGGGCGTTCGGCCTGCTGCTGGTGGTCATCATCGGCATGCTGGTCTATTTCTTCACCGGCGGCGGCTATTTCGCGGTCGAGCCCCAGCGGGCGGTGATCGTGGTCAAGTTCGGCAAGATTCAGGAGACCTATACGACGGGTGGCCACTGGTTCCTGCCGTATCCGGTCAACCAGTTCATCCGCATCCAGACCAACCAGCAGTCGATGGACGTGAATTTCGTGGCGGCGGAGATGCCGGACGGTTCGGGGAGCGGGCAGTCGCTCGAACCCGGCCGCGACTCCTATTTGCTGACCGGCGATGCGAACATCATCCACACCATGTGGACGATCAACTATCAGGTGACCAATCCGGCCAAGTACTACGAAACGCTGACCATGCCCGCCAAGCCGGTCGACAACGACCGGGTGATGCCCGACGTCGTCGAAACCGACGCGAACGGCTTTACCGGGACGCGCGGACCGCAGACGCTGGTGCGGAACCTCTTCCGGCAGGCGGTGATTCAGGTCACCGCGGGCCGCAAGGTCGATGACATTCTGTACGACAAGCAGACCGAGTACAGCGATGAGGTCAGCCGTCTTTTCAGCAAGCTGCTCACCGATGCCGATTGCGGGATGGTGGTGGAGAGCGTCTCTCTGAACCGGGTGTTCCCGCCCCAGAAGACCAAGGCGGCGTTCGACGAGGTCGCTGCGGCGAACAACACCCAGTCCAGTCTGTACAGCAAGGCGCAGGAGTATCAGGTGCAGACCGCCAACGACGCGCTGGCGCGCCAGGCGGAGATTCTCGCCGCGGCGGAAACCTACCGCAAGGAAGCCGTTTCCACGATTCAGGCCGAGAGCAACTATTTCAGGAGCATCAACCAGGAATACGCGGTCAGTCCGAAGACGGTGCTGATGGCGCTTTACAACAGTACGCTGGCGGAGGTGCTGCAGGCCCAGGAGGAAAACAAGTTCATCCTCGGGACCGGCAACAGTGGGAAACGGGTCTGGATCAAGCTGAATCCGGAGCCCAAGACGGCGCAGAAAAAAGATGCCGACAAGACCGCGGAGGAGAAGTAAATCATGGCGGAAGAACTTGATATGAATAAGGCGAATGTTCAGGGCGGGGCCGCGGCGGCCGCAGCTCCCGCGAAGTGCGCCTGCGGACATGACCACGACCATGAGCATGAACATCATCATGACCATGACCATGAACCGGGCGGCTTTTGTCCGTGCGGCCACGATGCGGTTTCCGGCGGCGTGGGGCATGACCGGGCGATGGGGCGGATTTTCTTCGCGCTGCTGGGCGGCATCCTGACGGTGAACTCGTTCCTGCTGGAATGGGCGTTGCCGGAGCAGGCGTTCGCGGCGAGCATCAGCGCTCTCTTCGGCGCATTCGTGCTGGCGCTGCCGATCATCATTACCGCGATCAAGGACTTGGTCAACGGCAAGGTCTATATGAACGAGCTGGTGGCGCTGGCGATTCTGGCGGCGCTGGCGAGCGCCGACTTCCAGACGGCGGGCATCATCGCGTTTTTCCTGCTGCTGACGATCATCATCGAAACGCGGACCGCCAGCGGCGCGCAGCGTTCGATCGAGGAGCTGATCAAGCTGACGCCGAATACTGCCCGCAAGTTGTCCGGCGACGACAATTCCGAGCAGGAGGTGCAGGTGACCGAGCTGAAGATCGGCGACCGCATCCGGGTGCGGCCCGGCGAGAACTTCCCGGTTGACGCGCGGATCATCGCCGGCGAGAGCACGGTGAATCAGGCGTCGATCACCGGTGAATCGCTGCCGGTGGAGAAATCGGTCGGCAGCGACGTGTTCGCCGGCACCCAGAACCTGACCGGTCTGGTCGACCTCGAAGTGACCAAGGTCGGCGAGGATACCACGCTCGGCAAGGTCAAGGATATGATTCTGCAGGCGGAGTCGAGCCGCACCCCGGTGGTACGGATCATCGACCGCTACGCGGGCTATTATACGCCGACCGTGCTGATGCTGGCCTGCGTGACCTGGTGGTTCACCGAGGACATCAGCCGGGTGATCACGCTGATGGTGATCGCGTGTCCGTGCGCGGTGGTGCTGGCGACGCCGACTGCGGTGGTCGCGGCGGTTGCGGCGGCGGCGCGTCTCGGCATCTTCATCAAGAATGTCGCCCACTTGGAATTGGCCTCCAAAATCACCGCGTTCGTGTTCGACAAGACCGGCACGCTGACCGACGGGTTGCTGTCGGTGGTCAAACTCAATCCGTTCGGGGAGGTCACACCCGCCGAGCTGCTGATGGTGGCGGGTTCTGCGGAACGTTACAGCAACCATCCGACCGCGGTGGCGATCCAGAAATTGGCGGAAGAGGCCAAGCTGGAGTTGGACGAGGCGACCGAATTTCAGGAGGCGCCCGGCAAGGGCGTTTCGGCGAAGATCAACGGCGTCCCCTGCCTGATCGGCCGGGCGAACTGGATGAACGACATGGGCGTGACGGTTCCGGAGCACAACGCCTCCGAAACCGAAGGTATGAGCGTGGTTTATGTGGCCCGCGACGGCAAAGTGCTCGGCTGGATCGGCTTCAAGGACAAGCTGCGCCGCGAAGCGCCGGCGATGATCGCCGACCTGCGCCGCCTCGGCGTCCGGTACTGCGCGATGGTGACCGGCGACCGCCAGTCGGTGGCGGAGAGCGTCGCCGCGCAGCTTCAGATCGATGAATTCAAGAGCGAGTGCCTGCCGGAAGGCAAGGTGGAGTTCGTAGAAAATGTGAAGAAGAATTCGCGGGTTGCGGTGGTCGGCGACGGCGTCAACGACGCTCCGGCACTGGCGGAGGGCGACCTCGGCATCGCGATGGGGGCGATCGGCTCGGACATCGCGATCAACAGTGCGTCGATCGCGCTGATGACCAACGACCTGCGCCGGATTCCGATGCTGGTGTTTCTGTCGCGCAAATCGCGCATGATCATCAACCAGAATCTGTTGTTCGGCATGTTGTTCGTGTTCGGCGGCATGATCCTGTCGGTGTTCGGCTGGATGACCCCGATCTGGGCGGCGGTGCTCCATGCGGGCAGCACGCTGATCATCATCTTCAACAGTGCGCGCCTGGTGCGCACCGGTGAAGAGCTGACGCTGGAAGAGAATCTGGCCGCAGCCGAAACGGAGCAGCCGTAACTGAACTGCCGCGCCGGGCGGCGCGGCTGGAAATCATACAGAGTGAGGACTTTGAAATAAGATGGCGGAACAGCGCGAACCAATTGTCAGAGCGGTGGGCTTGACCAAGGTGTTTCGGGATTTCTGGGGGCGGCCGAAGGCGAAAGCCGTGAACGATATCGATTTCGAGATCGGGCAGGGGGAAGTCGTCGGTCTGCTGGGGCCGAACGGATCGGGCAAGTCGACCACGGTGAAGATGCTGCTGGGGTTGCTTTATCCGACCGGAGGACGGCTTACCGTGCTGGGGCGTTCCCCGCGCGCGGTGGAAACCAAACGCGAAATCGGGTATCTGCCGGAGGATTCCTATCTGTACAAATACCTGACGGCGGAGGAGACGCTGGATTTCTTCGGTTCGCTGTTCAGCCTTTCCCGGGCGGACCGCAGGAACCGGATCGACCAGCTGCTGGATATGGTCGGGATGTCGCATGCCCGCCACCGCCGGGTCGGAGAGTTTTCCAAGGGGATGGCGCGCCGGATCGGATTGGCGCAGGCGATGATCAACGATCCCGCGTTCCTGATTCTGGACGAGCCGACCAGCGGACTCGATCCATTGGGCTGCAAGGAGGTCAAGGACCTGATTCTGGCGCTGAAGAAGCGCGGTAAAACCGTGGTGATCACCAGCCATCTTCTGAGCGACATTGAGGATGTCTGCGACCGGGTCATCATCCTGTACGGCGGCAAGGTCCGCGCGACCGGCTGTCTCAACGATCTGTTGACCGTCACGGATGAAAACCGGATCGTGACTCCGGCGCTGCCCCCGGCGGCGATGGAGAAGGTTCTGGCGATTCTGCGCGAAAACCTGCATGGGGAGGACTTTACGGTCGACCATCCGCGGCGCAGTCTGGAGGAGTTTTTCCTCGACGTGATCGCACGCGCCAAATCCGACAGCGTGGAAACCGCCGGAGTGGTGGGCGGCGGCAGGATTGCCGATTATCTGACGCAGGGGGATGAGAAATCCGCAATTCTTGAACAGCTGGTGCAGGAGGTGGCTCCGCCGCCGCCTCCGCCGGAAGCGGTTGTCGAAATTGCGGCGGAACCGGCCAGGCCGACCGTTCAGGAAGTTTCCAAAACACTGGAGGCTCTGACGGAAGAGCCGAAAGCCGCTCCTGCCGCAGCGGAAGAGCCTGTCGCGGAAAAGAAGGCGGAACAAGAGAACAAGAAGTTGGAAGAGGCGAATGCCAAACTCAACGACCTGCTGGGTAATCGCAAATGAAACCATTCTGGGCAATCGTAAAACTGACTTTGCGGAACGCGGTCCGCTCGCACCTTTTTCAGCTGCTGCTGTTCCTGCTGCTGTTGTGCGTAGTGCTGATTCCGTCCACGATCAGCGGGGACGGGACGGCGGGGGGCTTTATCCGGATTTCCCTGTTGTACAGCCTGTCGGCGGTCAGCACGATTCTGGCACTCTCTTCCATCTGGCTCGGCTGCTTTGTGATGGCGCAGGATATTGATAACTACCAGCTTCACATGGTGGTCACCAAACCGGTGTCGCGCGTGAAGATCTGGCTGGCCAAATGGGTCGGCATCAATATATTGCATTTGTTTTTGCTGCTGGTTTCGGCTTTGGCGATCTATTTCATCATCATGGCCAAGTACAATCAGCAGAATTTCCCGGAGAAAGAGCGGGAAAAGATCCGCAATGAAGTACTGGTGGGGCGGCGGGTGTTCTGGCCGTACCGTCCCGATTATGATGAGCAGAGCCGGCGGCTGGTCACGCAGCGGATCAAGGAGCGCGAACAGCGCGGCATTGCAGTGGACCGCAGTCCGGAAGCGCAGGACAATCTGCTGCGTGATGCGCGCCGGGAGGTGATTTCGCAGGATACGCAGGCCCATTACGGGCAGCCGCGCAGCTGGGTTTTTCCGCATATTCCCGACACCGGCAAGCCGATGTTCCTGCGTTACCGTCCCTATATCGGGAAGGTCGCCACCGAGGGGCAGCGCATGACCCGCGTCTGGTGGGAGATCGGCATGCCGCAGTTGCAGAATCCGTCCGCGGGAGGGAACAGTGTATTCGATCAGAACGCCAAGGCCGGATATGAAGTATATTTCGTACCGATGGCCGAATATCCGGAGCAGGTGATGTCCGGTGAATTTCATGAAAAGACGATTCCGGCCGGTGTGAAGGTGATCACGCCGGATCATCAGGTGGTCTTCCGTTACACCAATGCCGACGATGCCCAGGGCAGTCAGTTTTTCCAGCTGACGGACGGGCCGAAGCTGCTGATTGAGGTGGCCGGTTTCTTCGAGAACTATATGCGTGCGATTCTGGTGATTGCGATGGAACTGCTGATCCTCTCCGGGCTGGGGTGCGCGTTCGGCGGCTTCCTGACGATGCCTACGGCGGTATTTGTGGTGATCTCCTATTTGCTGTTCGGCAGCTTCGCGGTTTATATGACCGGTTTGTCGTACGTGAGCGGAGCGGCGGACCAGATCGGACAGTTCATCGCCAAATTGCTGCTGGTGGTGGTGATTCCGCTTCAGGCATTTGAGGTGACCGGGATCGTCGCGAGCGGCGAGATCATCGAACTGGCGTTGATCTGGAAACTTTTCTGGTTCTATTTCCTGTGCCGGGCTCTGCCGCTTTTCGCACTGGGCATCTTCTTTTACTGGCGTCGTGAACTGGGGTTGGTGATACGCAAATGAATAAATTCCGTACAATTACGATGTATTTTGTGCTGGTGCTGGTGACGCTGGTGCTGTTGTTCGGCATCAACCGGATCGAGAACCGGCTCGACAGTCAGGTGGCTGAACATAACCTGCGTTTTACCGGCCAGATCAAAAACGCTCCTCCCGTGGTGGTTTTCACCACGGTGGCGCTGGGCAGCTTCCGCGGCCTTGTGGCCGACCTGCTGTGGCTGCGCGCCGGCGCGTTGCAGGAAAAAGGGAATTACTTTGAAATGGTGCAGCTGGCGCGCTGGATCACGGATCTGCAGCCGACATTTTCCGGTGCGACTGCTTATCTGGCCTGGAACATGGCGTATAATATCTCGGTGACCTGCTCCAGTTTCGCCGACCGGTGGCGCTGGGTCAACGAAGGGATCAAGCTGATTCGCGACCAGGCGATCGAGTACAACCCGGAGGATCCGGTCCTGTACAAGGAGCTGGCCTGGATTTTCCAGCACAAGCTCGGCAACATCATGGACGACGCGAATCTGTACTACAAGAATCAGTTGGCGATCCAGATGATCGGCATTGTCGGCGGTGAACCGGACTGGAAAGGGATGGCCGAAGCGCCGGAAAACGAAAAGGCGTTCATGAAAGCCTATCCGGAAGGGCATCGTTTCTGGAAAGCGGCGCAGGCGGCCGGTCTGGCTGATTATCAGGCCGTCTATCAGGCGTTCAAGTCGGTCTCGCCCGCCGCGCTTCCGGCGGGAATCCGGAACCGGCTGGCGGATGATGAGAAGTTGCTGGCGGCGTTGACGGACTATTTTCGGGCGCAGTATCTGTACGAGCAGTTGAAGCTGGATTCCAAGGTGATCGTCGAGATCAACGAGAAATACGGCATGATGGATTGGCGCGTGCCGGAGTCGCAGGCGATTTACTGGGCGACGATGGGGCTCAAGCGGACTCCGGGGCATGTCGACCTGAATTGCCAGCGGGTGATCACCCAGTCGCTGTACGAGGCTTTCCGGGCGGGCAGGCTGCTGCTGATCGACGAGCAGAAATTCGAAAGCGTGATGATCGTGCCGAATCTGGCTCTGGTGGACGCCGTCTACGAGACGTTCTCCGAGGCGCAGAAGACGTTCGAGAAAGGCAACAGCTATTCGACTTTCCGCAGCGCCAAGATCAACTTCATGAAGGAAGCGATCACGATTCTGTATAATTACGGCAAATTCTCGAAATCGGCCGAGTATTACGAACTGCTGCGCAAGGAAGAGCCGGGAAGCCACCGGCAGTCGCTGGAGAGCTTCGTGATGGATCAGTGGCTGGAAGACGTGCGCGATGCGGCGGTGAAGAAGGCGAGTGAAGTCATTTCCGGGTTGATCTTCCGCAGTATCAACTATATGGTGTACAATGATCAGGATGCCGCGGTTGCAAATGAACGGATTGCGCGTTATATTTATACGAAATATGCCGCGGATCTGGGGCGTGAGGAGCGGACCAAGCTGCTGCCCTATGCGGATATGAAAAAAGCGGTGGTGGAACAGTGCATCAAGGTGTTTCCGCCGGCGATGGTCGAAATTCTGAAGGCGAAGGTCGCGGCGGAGCAGGCTGAGGCTGCGGCGGAAAAGAAGAATTCGGCAGAAGAAAAATAACAATCGGGAAGATGGAAACGCCGCCGGCAACGGGACCGGCGGCTGTTTTTCTGATTCGCCCGTTCAATCAGTGTCCGGCAGGGACGAAAGAGAGACAAACTTTGGAGGCGTGGTTTATTTTTTTCGGAAGCATCGCAGCGGCGATGATTCTGTCCAATTTATGTTCCTTGATGGAGGCGGCGATTTTGAGCCTCACTCCGAGCCAGCTGGCGGAGCTGCGGCAGAAGTCGCCGCAGGCCGGAAAAATCTGTCAGGCGCTGAAAAAGGATATCGACAAGCCGATCGCGGTGATTCTGATTATCAATACCGCGGCTCACACCATCGGCGCGGCCGTGGCCGGCGGCAGTCTGGATAAGACTTTCGGCAGTCAGTATATGTGGGTGTTTTCGCTGGTTTTCACACTGCTGATGGTGCAGTATACGGAGATTCTGCCGAAGACGCTGGGGGTGAGGTTCAACCGCAAAGTGATGCAGTATGCGGCCCGGCCGCTTCAGGTCGCGGTTGTGTTGTTTCTGCCGTTGATCAAGCTGACCCACCTGATCAACCGGCCGTTCGAGCGGCGCCGACCGGAACTGCCGAGCACGGCGGATGAAATCTCCGCCCTGGCGGCGCTGGCGCGCAGCAGTCAGGTGATTTCAACCCGGCAGGAGCGGATCATCAAGGCGGTGCCGCGCTTGTCGGAACGGACGGCCCGGGTGGTGATGCTGCCGGCGGAGAATATCTCTTTCCTGTCGTCGGATCAGTCGGTGACCGATGCGATCAATTCGGTGGGCAACGATTTTCACACCCGTTATCCGGTCTGTGAACACGGCAACCGCAACAAGGTGCTCGGCTATGTGAATTTCAAGGAACTGGTGGCGACTTTCCGGGCGCATCCGGGGGCGGTGAGCCTGACGGATATCCTGCGGCCGATCGCGGTTGCGGAGCCGGACGACACCGCTTCGGAGCTTTTGGAGCGTTTCGCTTCGCAGCATTGTCACATGACGATCGTGCGCGATCCGGATTCCGGGCAGACGCTCGGGCTGGTGACGCTGGAGGACATTGTCGAGGAGCTGCTGGGGGATCTGGATGACGAATTCGACCCGCTGCCGCGCACGTTCTATTCGCCGAGTGAATTTTTCTGGGTGGTGGGCGGCGGCGTGCCGATGACGCTGCTGGCGCGCGATACGCATCTGAACCTGCCGCGTCGGGCGGAGCCGGTTTCCGTCTGGCTGGCTCGGATGCTGAAGCGTCCGCCGAAAGTCGGCGATGTGCTGCGGCACCGGAATGCGGAGTTCTACGTCCGCAAGATCCGGCGCGGCCAGGTGTGGGAATTTAATCTGAAGCGGTTGAAAGAGGAAAATCCGGGAGAACAAGTACCGTGAAAAAAATAGTGACCGGGGCGTTGGCCCTGCTGCTTGCCGGAGTGTTGAGCGGCTGCATGAGTTTCGATTATGTCGGGCAGGAGTTCGCGCCGACTCCCGAATCGCAGAGCGTCGATTATTATGTGAATCGGAGCATGGTTCCGCCCGGCAAATATCAGATCATCGGCCGGGCGACGGTGGATGGCCCGGATGGCATCGACACCTACGATATTCAGGAGCTGCTGCTCCGGAAAGCGCGGGCCTGCGGTGCGGATGCCGTGGTGATTACCGGTGTGAAGAAAGTGAAGGTCGGCACCTATCAGGCCAGTGAAGATGTTTTCAACGGGCCGAACACCGACCTGACGCCGATTTCATTCGGGCCGGATGGAGAGCCGGTTTCGATCAATACCTTTGGAGATGAGGTCGTGCCGCTTCGCGGAGAAACCTATTACCGGGAAGATGTGAAGGTGCAGGCGCTGTTTCTGAAGGACCGGGCGGAGGTTCGCAAACTCCTGGCCGAGCGCGGCCGGGAGCTGGATGAACTGCTGGCGCAGCCTGTGGTGGAGCCGGCGCGCCCGGAAGAACCGCTTGAGGCGGAGGAACTGGTCGAACCTGCCGCGAAAGAATCGGCACAGACTGCGGAACCGGAGAAGGCTGAGCGGAAATAAGTTTATGGCTGCTCGCCGCTTCGGAGCGTAAGTGCGATCTCTGCCGGAGTAAGTTCCCGCCAGTTGCCGACGGGCAGGCCGCCGAGCCGGAGCGCGCCGATCTGGAGGCGCTTCAAACGGCGGGTCGGGGAACCGAGCGCGGCGGTCAGGCGGCGGATTTCCCGGTTTTTCCCCTCGTTCAGGGTGATGAGATAAGTGCAGTCGCCGCAGCGGGAAACTGCGTGGACTTTCAGGAGTTCGCCGCATTCAAGCACACCCCGGCGCATCTGTTCGAGTTCCGCCGGTTTGAATTCGCGGCGGACGCGGACCTGATAGACTTTGAGGATTTCATGGCGGGGATGGGTGAGGCGTGCCACATAATCGCCGTCGTTGGAGAACAGAATCAGCCCTTCGCTGTCTTTGTCGAGCCTTCCCGCTGAGAAGAGGCGCAGCGGAGGGGTGAGCCGGATCAGGTCGACCGCCTTGAGGTCGGCGTGCGGATCGGCGTTGGTGCATACATAGCCGCGCGGCTTGTTGAGCATGATATAGACTTTGCGCTCTTCGGCGAGAACGGGGACGCCGTCATATTCGACCCGGTCGCCGGGGGCGACCCGGAATCCCGGTTCGAATACGGTTTCGCCGTTGACGGTAACGCGGCCGGCCTTGATCAGGTCTCCGGCGCCGCGCCGGGAGGCGATCCCGGCGGCACTTAAAATTTTAACCAGACGTTCGCGGTTGTCGTTTTCCAAGATAGCTGCCTCGTTGTTTTTTATAGTTTACACCCCGGAGTGGATTTTTGCAATGAATAATGAAGTACAAATGAGTGATTGCGGCGGTAAACTTTATCTGGTCAGTACGCCGATCGGAAATTTGGAAGATATCACGCTTCGGGCGCTGAATGTCCTGAAAAGCGTTGACCTGATCGCAGCGGAAGATACCCGGCATACCCGGCAGTTGTTGACGCATTTTGATATTCATACGAAGCTGGAGAGTTTTCATGCGTTCAACGAGCACCGGAAAACGGCCGGCCTGATTGAGCAGATCCGGAATGGATTGAAGGTAGCCTCGGTATCGGATGCCGGAACGCCTTCGATTGCCGATCCGGGGTTCTTTCTGGTACGTGAAGCGGTAAGAGCCGGAATTCGTCCGGAGGTCATTCCCGGAGTTTCGGCATTGACCTTTGCGGCGACTGCGTCCGCTCTGCCGGTGGATAAATTTGCGTTTCTGGCGTTTCCCCCGGTGAAGTCCGGTCGTCGCCGAAAATTTTTCGAGGAAATCCGGCATGAGGGGAAAACGGTATTTTTCTTCGAGTCTCCACACCGGATTGCCAAAACGCTGCCGGAGATTTCTGAAATTGTAGGGCCGGGGGCGCAGGTGGCGGTGATTCGCGAGGCAACCAAATTGCACGAGGAAGTCATTCGTGGAACAGCGGCGGAATTGGCGGCCTTGGCGGGGGTGCGGGATTGGCGCGGTGAATTCGTGATTGGAGTTTACGCAGGGAAAGAGGCGGATGGGCAGGATATTGAGGAGGAAAGCTGCTAAAAAAGTTGATTTTTTTTAGCGTGACGCCTTGCCTTTTAAGCAATGGTGATTATATTAAGAAGCATTGAAACGCTCCGGCATAGCTCAGCGGTAGAGTAGGTGGCTGTTAACCACTTGGTCGCTGGTTCGAATCCAGCTGCCGGAGCCATTTTTACCCTCAGAATCGGAAAATCGCGACCTTTTTGCGACCTCTCCGATTTGATCCGGGTAAACGCTTCTTCATGAAACAGCATACGAATTCTCTACGCTACAGAACGGATTAGGATATGCCGGTCTATTACAGCGGTAAGAAGTTTCACTACCGTTTCCGGGTCAAGGGCAAACGTCATTACGGAATCTGCGAAGGTTGCACGACGGAAGAACAGGCGCTCGCCTACGAAGCCAAAGTCAATGCCAGACTCCGGGAAGAGGTGAAAGCAGCGCAGGAAAAGCTTCGTCAGGAAGAACAGAAAATTGCCTTCAACAATAATGTCCGATCCCTTGTTGAAAATTATCGTCAGGTCCTGAATGACGGCAAAAAGGTTTCGCTTGCGGACGCCTATGCCTTGTACAGCCGGAAACCGTCCCGGAAACGGAAATGCAGCGACAAGACCCGGAAACAGAAAGAAAGCTACTGGCTGGATTTTCTGGCGTATATGAAGGAAACTTTCCCGGAGATCATCGATCTGGATAAAGTTTCGAAGGCGCATTGCGAGGACTATGTGACTTTTCTGATCGATTGCGGACGCTTCCTGAAAGAGAAAAAGGTAAGCTTGAAAACGCATGGAAAAGTTGTGCCAGTTTCTTACGAACAGCCTTTTCTGATCGGCAATAAGACGATTAAGGAAATCTGCAGCGTCATCAAAAGTGTTTTCGAACGCCTGAAGGATGATGCCGGTCTGCTGGCGAATCCCTGGAACGATGTGATCCTGCCTGCCGTAGACGACTCCATCGAGCGGGAGATTTTCTCGCTTCACGAATTGAATTTGATCCGAAACGGACTGGCGAAAAATCATTTTTGCGCGCCTCTGTTCACGGTAGCCGCCGTTACCGGTCTGCGGGAGGGAGATATCTGTACCCTCAAGTGGAAGGAAATCGACTGGACCTCAGGAGTCATCCGCCGGATTATGAGAAAAACCGGCAAAGGCGTAACCATTCCGATTCTGTCCTCGCTGAAGGTATTTCTTGCCGGACAGCCTCGCGTTTCCGAATACGTGTTCCCGGAACATGCGGAATTATACCGGCGGTGCAGTTCAAAGGTATCGGTGCGAATTAAAGATTTTCTCGAAAACGAACTTGATATCAGGACGACGGTTCAGCCGGAAAACCGGAAAAATATTTCCATCAAAGATCTGCACTCCATGCGGCATGTATTCTGTTACTATGCCGGTAAAGCCGGAATACCGATCAATATCGTCCAGTCGATTGTCGGTCATATGAGTCCGGTGATGACCTCTTACTATCAGAATCATGTTGTTCTGGAGGACCAGAAGCAGGAATTGGAAAAACTGCCGTCGTTCCTGATTTTCAACTCGGTCAATCTGGATCAGGAAGAACAGAGAAAACGTCAGGAATTGATTCGTCTCGTATAGGAAATACCCGTGGAGAAACTTCAGGAGTTCATGTCGATTGCACAGAAGTTCACCATGAGAAATCAGGAAGAAACCGTAGATGCAACGGCATTGCACAAAGCGTCATAACGTGTTTATAATTAAGAATAATTGTTGTGATATGCGACTTGACGGATCAATATGCTGCGGCTATATTACTTCTTAATTCGGAGAAGTAGCAGGGCAGGACCTCCATGCCGGAAATATGGTATGGAGGCTTTTTTATGACTGTAGCACTTCATGGCATGAACTATCGTTATCGTTTTCGCGTAAAGGGAAAACGGTATTTTGGGCTTTGCGTCAATTGTCACACGGAAGAAGAGGCGTTGGCCTTTGAAGCGCAGGAGCGTAATCGTCTGCTTGCCGAGTTTTACGAAGCGGAAAAACGTTCCGCGGAATATGCCGCTCAACTCCAGATCGAACAGGAAAAAATCAAGTACAACCGGAATGTTCGGGCGCTGGTTGAGAATTACCGCTATGTTTTAAACGGCGGTAAGAGTATTCTACTTTCCGAGGCGTATGAACTGTTTCTGACAAAGCCCCGGAAGCGAAGAGCCATTTCCGAGAAATCCCGCAAACAGTACCAGGCTTATTGGTGTGATTTTCTGGCATTCATGCAGAATACTTTTCCCGACATCGATAAGCTGGAACAGGTCATGTCATTGCATTGTGAAGCATACGTCTCTTATCTGATCAGCAATGGCCGTTTCAACAGCAAGAGTGATTACCAGCTTGGGAATAAGACCATCTGCGAGATCGCAAGCTCCATCAAGGGAGTATTCAGGCGCCTCAAACGAGATGCCGGTTTGCTGGAAAATCCCTGGGATGATGTGATCCTGCCCGCAATGGACGATTCGCTTCGCCGGAAGATTTTTACGGTGGACGAACTTCAGAAGATACGTTGCGGGATTTTGCATAATTCATTTTGCCGGCCATTATTTACAATTGCGGCGGCAACCGGATTGCGCGAAGGTGATATTTGTACTTTGAAATGGGATGAAATAGACTGGGGCGGTAAAAATATCCGTAGGGTCCTGAACAAAACCAGAAAAGAAGTTTCCATTCCTATTCATCGGATGCTGTATGATTATTTCCTGCGGCTTCATAATGACGATGAGTATATTCTTCCTGAGCACGCGAGAATCTATCTATCCTCGCCGACTACTGTTTCAAAGCGGATCAAAACTTTTCTGGAAGATGATCTGGGAATTGTCACGACGATTCAGCCGGAAAACCGCAGAAGTATTTCGATAAAGGACCTGCATTCCATGCGGCACGTGTTTTGCTATTATGCGGGGAAAGTCGGGATTCCGATTTCCGTTGTTCAATCGATCATCGGCCACATGGATGAGCGTATGACGGCATATTATCAGAATCACGTGCAGGAAGAAACGCAACATCAGGAGCTCGAAAAGCTGCCATCTATCCTGTTGCTGGATACTGAGTATACAACAAATTAAGTATAGTTTGTCAGGATAAGCGTGATTTGGGCTATTAATAGTTCAAGCATGTTCTTTTTCATCTTTTATCAGTTCTTAAACCGGAAAACTTGTACACGGTGTAGAGTAAATAACAGAAACAAGAGCCAATCTGAATAGTTGCGATTATTATTTAAAATTAATAATCATTGCCATTAATATTGGTTTTATCACACATTTTTCAGTTTTTTACTTGAAAACATTACTAATAGTGATACGTTGTATCGGAGTATAATTGTAATCATAATAGTATTACTAAATGAATACTAGGTCATATATGCGTATTATTTTTAGATTCTGGTGGATTTTTTTCTGGC
>ERZ1034984.306-NODE-306-length-55635-cov-12.755146_pt1 | contig 55635 bp, 33 predicted proteins | sample MGYA00520589_ERZ1034984 | MGnify/ENA primary metagenome ERZ1034984 (study PRJEB33766, sample SAMN09781790) | gut metagenome | biome: gut microbiome | host: Homo sapiens | place: Madagascar | study: EMG produced TPA metagenomics assembly of the PRJNA485056 data...
TTCTCCAAGTCCATTTCGCTGAACTTGCTTGGCAATGAGAAGAAATCCAACTTGTAAGGGTCTTTTATAATCTCTGTTGCCAATTCGTTTTGAGGTCGTGGTAATGTAACATCAAAGTTATTCAAAGCCTTGCCTGTGTGCTCGTATAGTTGAGCCTTAACCACATGCTCCAATTCCGTGCGGCTCATGTTGTCTTCAACAACCTTGTTGAGGTAGAACAATGCAGCGTTTATGGTGGCGCATTTGGAAACAATTACTGTTTGATGCCTCCAAGGAACAAATTGCAGTAAGTCTGGCATTGGGGTTGTTGCATTATCCACCTTTTGTAATTTTGTACCAGCTTGGTACAAAAATTCAATTTGTGAAGAATAGAACAAATACCATTTTCGTATTTTATAGAGGTTAGACCATGAAAATCCCTCAGTTTGTGGAAATTCCGCACGCAAATCAAGGCTCAACCTTTTCATAAAGTTTGCACCCCACTTATATTGCTTCTGCTTCTCGCAAATGTCCTCGCCCAAACTCCAATAGAATTTGAGCATTTCCGTATTCACTTTGACAGCAGCTTTGAGCTGTGCAATGTGGAAACGTTTCTTTAAGTCAGACAACCACTTCACATAGTTCTTGTCTGCCATGAAAGAATCGCTATTCACAAACTGCGGTATATTGTTCTTGGCTGTCATAACTTTTATTCTTTAACAGGTTCAAGCAACAGCACCAATTCAGACTCGGCTATGTCGCATTTCTCAAACAAGAAGTATAAACAACGAAGTTTACTTCTATTATCCATTGAAGTCCACAAGTATTTTTGTGGAGGAGTCTTCTTCATTGAATATCTTATCGTAAGCGATACGGTCATTCTCTATGGGAACTAACTTGATTTTACGCTCAGAGTTACAGAACTTGGCTTTTAAGAAGACTTCGTATGCTTCGTCTATTTTTGATTCTTTGCTAATCTCAATAGCACCATCTTTCACTGCTTTTATACCTGCCAACAAAAGAAGTGAAATGATGGTCAAACGCTATTGACCATCAATCACCAATCTATTGTAGTTGCTATCCGCAGATGATGTCAGTTTTCTCCTACTTTTTCTTCTCCATCACAATGGCATCAATCACGGCCACAGCCGTTACATTGACGATATCGTTGACAGAACTTTCGAAGTCGGTAAAGTGGATAGGCTTGTTAAGTCCCATTTGGATGGGGCCTACCAACTCGCCATCATCGACAAGTGCCTTGACCATCTTGTAAGAAGAGTTCGCTGAGGAGAGGTTGGGGAAGATAAGCGTATTAACATCCTGTCCCTTGAGCTTATTGAAGGGATATTTCTCGTCACGAAGCTCCTTGTCCATAGCAAAATTGAGTTGCATTTCACCATCGACCATGAGATCAGGACAAGTCTCGTGCAAGCGCTTCGCTACGTTCTGCACAATCGCTGCACTGCCATCATTATCAGTACCAAAGTTGGAGTATGAGAGCATGGCCATAGATGGTGTGCGATTGAAGAAACGAACGGTATCGGCAGAAAGGCGTGCAATATCGTAGAGAACCTCTTCATTGGGATGACGATTCACCAATGTATCGGCCACGAAGAGAATGCCCTTCTTTGTGTTGATTAGGTGCATCGTGCCGAAATGGTTGTAACCCTCACGAATACCGATTACCTCACGCGCCACCTTGAAAGTGTTGGAATACTTCGTATAAAGTCCGGTGATGAATGCATCGGCTTCACCTGTTTCCACCATCATCATGCCGAAATAGTTACGCTCGTACATCTTATCCTCAGCCTCTTGCGGTGTGTAGCCATGACGTTCCATCTTCTTAGCGAATACTTGTGCATAGCGATGACGACGCTCGTTTTGCGAATCGTTGCGCAGATTGAGTATTTCTATGCCCTCGAGGTTGAGCTTTAAGTCTTCGGCAATCTTACGTATCTGCACATCATTGCCGAGCAAGATGGGGAAGCAGATGCCCTCTTCCTTAGCACGCACAGCAGCTTCGAGCATGGTGGGATGAGTGCCTTCGGCAAACACCACACGCTTGGGATTAAGGCGCGCAGTATCGTAAAGATTTTGCGTAAACTTGCTTTCTTGTCCCATGAGCTCGCGCAGATGCTGACGATATGCTTTCCAATCGGTGATGGGTTTGCGAGCCACACCGCTTTCCATAGCAGCTTTTGCTACGGCCATGCTCACTTCTGTGATAAGGCGCGGATCAACGGGCTTAGGAATGAAATATTCAGGACCAAAAGTAAAGTTGCGCACATGATAGGCTCTGTTTACAATGTCGGGCACCGGACGACGAGCCAAGTCTGCAATGGCTTTTGCGGCAGCCATCTTCATCTCTTCATTGATAGCTGTTGCAGCAGTGTCGAGCGCACCGCGGAAAATATAAGGGAACCCAATCACGTTGTTAATCTGATTAGGATAGTCTGTACGTCCTGTACTCATCAGCACATCGGGACGCGCAGCTGTGGCATCTTCGTAAGAAATTTCTGGCACAGGATTGGCTAGAGCAAAGATAATCGGACTGCTCGCCATAGAGCGTACCATGTCTTGCGTAAGCACATTGCCCTTTGACAAACCCACAAACACATCGGCACCATTCACGGCCTCAGCCAAAGTATGTACATCTGTGCGTGTGGTAGCAAATTCGCGTTTTTGCTCGTTGAGGTTGTCGCGATCGGCAGTAATCACGCCCTTAGAATCGAGCATCACCACATTTTCCTTACGTGCACCGAAGGCACAATAGAGGCGAGTGCATGAGATGGCGGCTGCACCAGCTCCGTTGACCACAATCTTGACATCTTCAATTTTCTTGCCTGCCACCATGAGGGCATTGATTAGTCCCGCTGCTGAGATGATGGCCGTACCGTGCTGATCATCGTGCATCACGGGGATATCAAGTTCCTCCTTCAAGCGCTTCTCTATCTCGAAGCATTCAGGAGCTTTAATATCCTCCAAGTTGATACCGCCAAAGGTGGGAGCAATGGCCTTTACGGCAGCAATGAATTTATCGGGATCTTTCTCATTGACTTCGATATCGAAAGCATCTACACCAGCATATATCTTAAACAGGAGGCTCTTGCCCTCCATCACGGGTTTGCCGCTCATCGCACCAATATCGCCGAGGCCGAGCACGGCAGTACCATTAGAGATTACGGCCACAAGATTACCCTTATTAGTGTAACGATAGGCGTCATGTGGATTTTTCTGAATTTCTAAACAAGGTTCAGCCACACCTGGCGAATAGGCCAATGAGAGGTCGGTCTGTGTGCGGTAGGGCTTGGTAGGAACAATTTCAATCTTTCCAGGCTTACCCATTTCATGATAGTGAAGGGCTGCCTCCTTTGTGATTTTTACCATTATGTAGTTGTTAAGTTGTTGTGTATGGCGTTACAATGATTGAGCAAATCCATGCTTTTCACAACGTGAGCAAGACTTACTTCTTTACAAATAGCCGAGTACACTTGGCACTCGGCTACAAATGTTTAGCAAAAATACTACTTTTGTTTGTAGTTTGTAAGCAATCTTGCAGTATTTTTTTACCTTCTGACTATTTTTCGTGTCTCGTTGCACAAAGTTCACCTCTCAGTGCAATATTGTGGTATGATTTAGAACCGATAAGTAAGTGTAAATCCGATATTACGAAAACCGCGGTCGATGATTGCATCGCCGTGACCTAGATTTATGGCCACCATGGGACGATAATCAAGTCCCATCGTAAGAGGAACATCTTTGATGGTAAATCCAAAACCGAGTGTACCAACAGGACCAATAAATGCGCCATCATAGTCGTCGAAATCATAATGTCCTACGCCACCGCCAAAACCACCCCAAAATTTCCATGTTGCAAAACGTGGGGTCCAGTTGGGCCATTGCTTGATATTCCAATTGTATACGGCTTGAAAAGCGAATCCATCACTAAGATTAAACAATCCTGCCGTTACATCGAGGAAGTTGCGCTTACTAAAGTGATATTGATATTCGAGGTCAATGGTGGAACCGCCTGCGTGGAAACCAAGTGAATGGCGTGTTTTTTGTGCCTGCGCGCTCAGTGCACAGAGCACAAGGGCCAGGGTTAGAATGATCTTTTTCATTGCAGCAGAATTTTTAGAGGTTAAAATGATTGCCGCAAAAGTAAGCTTTTTTACTACACACAGCACAAGCTAAATCTTAAAGGGTGCAAAATATGTTGTACAACATACGCTCACAGACTTCTGCACATACATACTTCACAAATATTTTGTAAATTCGCTTCCAATAAGTTCCTTTCTAATCACATCAAAATACATACGCTATATGAAAAAGACTTCTATCGAATCCCTCGCTCGCGAGGATGCCTTCCAACTTATTGGTAAGGAGTGGATGCTCATCACGGCAGGCACACTGGATAAGCACAATATGATGACTGCCTCTTGGGGCGGCATTGGCTGGCTTTGGAATAAACCCGTAGCATTCATTTTCGTACGTCCCGAACGTTTTACATATCCCTTAATCGAGGAGAACGAGCACCTTACACTCTCTTTCTTGGGAAACGACGAAAAGATGCGTCAGATATATAATTTCTGCGGTACAAAATCGGGCCGCGACTTCGACAAGACACATGAAACAGGGCTCACCCCTGTTATGACGGAACATGGTGCTGTGGCCTTTGCTCAGTCTCGCCTTACCATCGAAGGTAGAAAGATGTTCCGCAGCGAATTTAAGCCCGAGGAGTTTCTCGATAAAGAAGCCCTCACTCGTTGGTACAACGACCAGCCTGGCGGTTCTCTCCACACAATGTATATCGTAGAGATTGAGGCTGTCTATGTAAAGGAGTGAGAATACGTAAAGGAGTGTGAGGAACGGCTGAATATAGCAAACATCCCATGGGATACGCTTACAATCATACTCACTCTTTATTCCGTAAGCGAAAGCGGAGAGGCGCTACCCTACTTGTTGGGGTAAGCACCTCTCCGCTTTCATTGTTTTGTGCGATGCTATCGCAATGCTCGGAGCAAGGATGTATTAGAACATCTTTTCAGGATACACACCTTCGTCGCCGAGTTTTTGGAATTTCTCTACTACGCCAGGACGATCCTCAGGATAAGTCACGCCAAACCACTTAGAAGTGGTATCAAGCACTTCGCAAGTAGCTACACCATCCTTAATGAGTTTGTCTACCATCAAGGGGATGAAGAATTCGCTCTTGGGATTCTCCATGTTCTTCGGATCTGAAAGGAAGGTCTTGAAGAACTCGTTGCTATGCTTGAAGTAGTCAGGAGTGAAGCCCCAGAAGTTCATCGAAACGGGAGTGTTATCAGGGATAGAAACCCACTGTTCGTCGTCGCCGAGATACTTCACAACGCCATCAAAACGCTGAATCTTAGTACGTTCTACTACAGAGGTCAAGTGGTGGTTGGCATCATTCTCGCAAACGCCACGGCTTACCGTACCGCTATCAGAGAGTGTGTTGCCTACGCGGAAGCCAACCATCGCATATTTGCCTGTGCTTCCCTCAGGAAGTTCAGAAAGCCACTTACCCATTACTTGGAAAGCATCACGATCATAGAAGTCGTCGCAGTTGATCACAGCGAAAGGCTCGTTGATTACGCTTTCACCCATCATCAAAGCGTGGTTAGTACCCCAGGGCTTGGTGCGACCTTCGGGACATGTAAATCCTTCGGGCAGTGCATCGAGGCTCTGGAACACGAGTTCACAGGGGATATGTCCTTCATACTTAGAAAGCACGATGCGGCGGAAGTCTTCTTCGAAGTCTTTGCGGATTACGAATACGAGTTTGCCAAAACCAGCGTGGATAGCGTCGTAGATAGAATAGTCCATGATGGTTTCACCATGAGGACCGAGCTCATCGAGCTGCTTCAAGCCGCCGTAGCGGCTACCCATTCCTGCTGCCAGGAGAAAGAGTGTAGGTTTCATTTAATAGAAATGTATTTTAATGTTGTTAGATGCTCTTGTTATTGCTTGCAAAATTACAATAAAAGCATGAAATGCAAACCATACTTTGCTATTTTTTGCAAGAAGAAGAGAAGGAAACCTAGAGTTGGGGCTGATTTTCCTATTGTCCATGTGCGTAAGAGGGATTCCTAGGAGTGTCCTTTCCCCCAAAAGTACAAAGATTTCCGAAACGCCTATTCACTCAGCATTGCTGAAAGAATCAAGCTTTTGCGGCCGCTGCTTCCGCACAGCGCTCGCCATCAATAGCAGCGCTTACTATACCACCAGCATAGCCTGCCCCTTCGCCACAGGGATAGAGCCCAGCCACTTGCACGTGAGCCAATGTTTCATGATTACGAAGAATGCGCACGGGAGAAGAGGTACGCGTCTCGCTAGCGATAAGAATTGCCTCATTGGTCAGAAATCCCCGACTGCGACGTCCAAAGGCATTAAAGCCCTCAATCAATCGTGTGCTGACGAAGCGTGGAAGCCAAAAGTGAAGGGGCGAAGAAATAAGTCCCGGCGAATAACTCGACTTGGGCAGATCGTAACTTAATCGGCCATTCACGAAGTCGGCCATACGCTGTGCAGGTGCCGTTTGATTGCAGCCTCCCTGTTGCCATGTAGCCTTTTCTAGGGCTTCTTGGAAGTACATCATACGCAACGGATTTTGCGGATCGTTCATATCATGATGCGTTTCAGCAAAAGTTCCATCAGCCATAGCTTCAAGTAGGAAAGGAGCTAATTCACCATCAAGATCCTCGGGGCGGGTTTCCACCACCATACCCGAGTTGCTCCAAGCTGAGTTGCGCAGTGAAGGGCTCATTCCATTAACTACCACTTGTCGAGGTCCACTTGCCGCAGGCACTACAATACCGCCTGGACACATACAAAAGCTGTATACACCTCTTCCTCCACTCTGTGCCACATAGCTATATTCAGCAGCGGGAAGATAACGACCTCTTCCTTCGCGACTATGATACTGTATCTGGTCGATAAGTTCTGAAGGGTGCTCTAGGCGTACCCCCACTGCAATGCCTTTCTGTTCGAGAGCGATTCCCTGCGCATGGAGTTGGCGGTAAACGTCGCGAGCAGAATGCCCCGTAGCCAAGATGACTGGGCCATAGAAGGATTCACCCGTATGGCATTCCACTCCCTTTACCTCTTCCTGTTCCACGATGAGTTTGTCTACACGCGTTTGGAAATGCACTTCGCCGCCACAGTCGAGGATTTGCTTACGCATATTCTCAATAATGCGCGGCAAGCGATCGGTGCCGATATGGGGGTGAGCATCAATGAGGATGTCGGGGTTGGCACCGAATTGGCAGAACACACGGAGAATTTTCTCCACGTTGCCTCGTTTTTTCGATCGAGTATAGAGTTTACCATCAGAGTAGGCTCCTGCCCCACCCTCGCCAAAGGAGTAATTACTTTCGGGATCTACGCTATGTTGGCGCGAGATGAGAGCTATATCCTTACGACGTTCGTGCACGTCCTTACCTCGTTCCAATACGACAGGCTTCTTTCCCAACTCTATTAGTCGCAGTGCAGCAAAGAGTCCTCCAGGTCCTGCTCCCACCACAATAACACGTTCTCCGTGGCTCACGTCCTGATACTCCACAGGAGCAAAATCTAAGCGCGGCGGCATCTCATTGATAAAAGGTTCGAGGGTGAGATTCACCATTACCTTGCGCTGACGTGCATCAATGCTTCGCTTGCGCAGACGAAGCGCATTGATGGTGCGCACATCGATGTGCAGACTTTCGGCCACGAAGCGTTGCAGTCGTTCTTCATCGTAAGCTATATCGGGAGTGACGCGCAGAGTAATGCGACGCTCCAACTCATCATATTGGATTGTATTTTCCACTGGGTGCTCCCTTGCTTGTCGAGTTTCGTAATCATCACGCGTAACAAGGCTTGAACGTTTCTTTCGATAGTCGTTATTCTTATTATAGGAACTGCGTTCCTTACTATATATGCGTTCTTCCTTATTATAAGAAGCACGTGAATTACGCTGAGTTTGCGAAGCAGTGGAACGTTCACGACGCTCTCCCGGACGAGCGGGGCTAAATTTGCGGTGCTCTCCCTCATGGCCTCGACCGGCGCTGATAGCATTGCGGTTGCGCGGCGATTGATTACCACCGCGCTTACTATTATCTCTCATTCGTTTGATTTGTTTCTTTATATAGGTATTCTCCTCGCAGACTTACCCAAACAGTTCTCTCAGCGCTTGCTCCACTCTTCCCACGGGTACTACTTCTATACCCTCCACGTGAGGCAAACCTTTCTTGTTTCCTTCGGGCACAAGTATGCGATTGAAGCCGAGTTTGGCAGCTTCACTAATGCGCTGAACAATACGAGTTACAGGACGTATTTCGCCGCTCAGCCCCACCTCGCCAGCCATACATACGCTGCGTTCGATAGGGGTATCCACATTGCTCGAAAGCACGGATGCGATTACAGCAAGGTCTATCGCGGGATCTGCCACACGAATACCTCCAGCAATATTAAAGAACACGTCTTTGGCACCTATCTTAAAGCCCACGCGCTTCTCAAGCACTGCCAATAACATGTTAAGTCGTCGCAAGTCAAACCCTGTAGCCGAGCGCTGGGGCGTACCATACACTGCCGACGACACCAAAGCTTGAGTCTCGATCAAAAAAGGGCGCACTCCCTCAATGGCAGCAGCCACAGCCGTACCGCTCAACTCGTCGCCTCCCTGTGTTAGGAGCATCTCTGAGGGATTGGCCACAGCACGTAAACCATCACTCTGCATTTCGTAGATACCGAGTTCGGAGGTCGATCCAAAACGATTCTTAATACTTCGTAAGATACGATACATATAGTGGCGATCACCCTCAAACTGTAATACTGTGTCGACAATGTGTTCGAGCACTTTCGGTCCGGCGATAGTACCATCCTTCGTAATGTGCCCTACGAGAATAACGGGCACACCGCTCTCTTTCGCATATTTTAGCAGTGAAGCGGCACATTCGCGTATCTGCGTGACACTTCCTGGCGATGATTCCACACTCTCTACACTCATGGTCTGAATAGAATCTATCACAACAAGCTGCGGACGCACTTGGCGTATCTGTTCAAAAACCTGTTCCACGCGAGTTTCGCAGAGCAATAGCACATCGGTCGAGGGCTGGCTGATACGATCAGCACGAAGCTTTATCTGATGCTCGCTCTCTTCTCCACTCACATAGAGTACACGCAATCCTTGCAAACGCACCACCATCTGAAGTAACAAAGTAGACTTGCCTATACCAGGCTCACCACCTATGAGTGTAAGCGAACCTGGCACAATACCTCCGCCGAGCACACGGTCGAGCTCTGCATCATACGTCGATATACGTGGTTCTTCCTGTACCGACACTTCTGATAGGGGTATGGCTCGCGTGCGCCCCACGCTCACTCCCGTAAGTTCTTGACGTGCTTGACGTTCGCTCACAGCAGTGTTCTGTTCAGGGCGAATGGTCATTTGTTTCATCGTGTTCCATGCCCCACACGACGGGCATCGGCCCACCCATTTCGGGGAGTCCATGCCACATTCCGAACACACATATACGGTCTTTGTTTTTGCCACTTTCACTTGTTTTTAAGAGGATAAGGAGGAAGATAAGTTGCAGACGAATCTTCAACGCCTCCGTTTCTCTTCATTTACATTGCCCCCAGCGCATGCTTCATAGCCACGAGTTCTTCACGGATTTTACGCAGTCGCTGCACAGCCTCAAGCGGTTGAGCTGTACCTTGTTTATTTTGTTTAAGCACTTCGCGAGCGGCAGCAAGTTTTAACCCACGCACCTTCACAAGATCGTAGATAGTGCGTATTTTTGCAATATCGTCTTTGGTATACCTGCGTACGCCGCGAGCCATTTTTTGTGGAGCGATTTGCTTAGGGAATTCTTTTTCCCAATAGCGGAGCAGTGTCTCGCTCACACCGATTTGCTGAGCCACTTCACTAATAGAGAAGTAGTACTTTTCGTCGTTGTTTGCCGTATCTGCCATAATGGTTAGGTTTGGTTTACGGGCAAAGTTAACATTTGAATGTCAATACTGAAAGTAAATGAGAAAGAAATTACGCAAGAGACCATCGTTGGATGGGCATTATATACTCTGCCACCCCAGGGGTAGCAGCTCTACCGCTCTGGGGCAAGGATATGACGCGCAATAAGAGAGAATGTATAGAACCACCTACATGCAAAAACGGACCGTCCACATTCTGGACAGTCCGTTTTTTCTCTGTTTGTTCAGTAGATAAGTTCTTCTGCTGATAGATGCGTTAAGCGTTAGCCTCTTCTACAGATACCACGCTGCGGTCGCGCTGACCACGGTGGAAGCTAACTACGCCGTCAACGAGGGCGAAGAGTGTGTGATCCTTACCCATGCCAACGTTCTTACCAGGATAGTGAACAGTACCGCGCTGACGAACGATGATGTTGCCAGCTACGCAGGTCTGACCACCCCAAATCTTAACGCCTAATCTCTGTGAGGCCGATTCACGACCGTTCTTAGAACTACCTACACCTTTCTTGTGTGCCATTTCTTTCTAATACTTTAAAGGATTAAGCAATTACGTTCTTGATTGTCACTTCAGTGAACTGATGGCGATAGCCATTGAGCTTACGATAGCCCTTGCGACGCTTCTTGTGGAAAACGAGCACTTTGTCACCCTTTACGAGTGAGCTTACTACTTCGCATACTACCTTGGCGCCTTCTACGGTAGGAGCGCCCACCTTTACATCGCCGTTGTTGTCAATCAACAACACTTTGTCAAATTCAACAGTCTGGCCGGCTTCGGCACCGCAGATGTGATTTACAAAGAGCTTCTTGCCCTCTTCTGCTTTAAACTGCTGACCGTTAATCTCTACGATTGCGTACATTTAAATTACTGTATAAACGGGTTTTTCCAGGAGGCGGACTGCAACCGCAGTCTCTTTGTTTAGCCCCGTTGGACTCTAAATCGGCTGCAAATGTACTACTTTATTTTGAGTTACAACGACTTCTGCCCCGTTTTTTTCCTTTCCTAGCACTTTTATTTTCTTTTCCGCATACTTTATGTATCTTTGCTATTATTTCTTCCGCATCTACTCTTTTTCTCTCTCACATGAAAAAAACACAACATAATTGGCTTAGGAATTACCAAGAGCTGAAACAATTTATCGAGGAACATCATCACTTGCCCGACAAGCGAAAGGAAGAAAACCGCGGCCTGCTGAATTGGTGGAAATACAATCGAAAAAAGGAAAAAGCAGGGAAACTCAGTCCCTACTATTCAGAACTTCTCCGCTTGCTATCAGATATGCGCTCCACGACTTCCGAGCATACAAAAGATTAACTTCTACTAGGCAATAAAAAGCCCCGGCTTAGGAGTCGGGGCTTACATTAATAAGGTTGAGACACCGCTTTGATGCCTTCCAAAAGTCTTTACTTTAAATTCATTGCATAGTGATACAACTAGTCATTCATGTGGCTCCACATACCGCCTTGGTCGGGCGTTTGTTGTTTATTCGACCAAATACTTGAAGTCGTACCACCGCTTGATTCGTCGCTTGAGCCAACGCCAAAGTTTTTACTTCCACACAAGGGAATGAGTGGAGCGACATAGCTATATATGGTGAGCGATGGAGCAATATATTTCTTTTTCATAATGCCAATATTTTAAAAAAGGGAATACTTATTTTAGAATAAACTTCTTGCCGTTTTGGATATACACACCACCCTTTACGGCTTTCGCAATGCGTCGGCCTGAGAGGTCGTACACTGGAGCATCCTTGTATACAATCGCACTACTGCTACCCGAGAGAGCACTGTTGATACTCGTTAGATTTCCATCAAAGACAAGAGCCACAGCTTGTCCGCTTGGTGCTTCGTAATATGCACGATTGGCGGGTATGGTCGCAACCGAAGAGGCTGGTGTCCAAAAGCCTACTATATCCGTAGCACCATCTTTGGGGCCAAATGTGAGATAGTTAAGACGATTTTCGGAAGTAATACTTACGGGCACGTTAGTACCTTTCAATACACTGGAATTACTATTCTCACCCAACGTGAGAGTGGCAGTAGAAGCCTTGGTATCGCTCACGAGCACAACCCCTGCATTCGCAGCGAATCCACCATCTTCTGTAGATTTCACTACAAGCGTATTGTTCGTAGCCTCAGTCTCTGCCACATAAGCGGTAGCACCACTCACAGCCGATATACTATAAGGCAAATATACCGTTGCATACGAGGCATCGCCTAATTCGTGCAAAGCTACTTGGATATCTGTTGCTTTATAGATATACCATCCATTGTTTTGACCATCTGTCCAATAATTGATACAGCCATTCGTTTCGGCGTTGAGTTGGTTGTTGTTTTCATCGATTACGCTCCAACTTCCATTGTTCGTATTTTTGATGGTGAAAGTAAAGGAACTAGCACTTGCTACATCGGTGAGAGTCGGGGCATTATTATTCGCACCAGCTGTAGCATTGGTCAACCCAGTAAGATAAGTGCCCGTATTCGCATTCATCAGTTTGTATTTCTCTGTCCCTTCTATAGGTACGAGTTTCCAAATATTGCTGAGATTTGTTTCTTTGTTTGCGGCTTCCAAAGCGCGTCCCACCGTGTAGCTATCGTTCAGACCGAGGAAACGATTGTTACCATCTTTTGCGCATTGCAGACGCACGTACTGGTTGTCGGTACCTTCCTTTACCTTCTGCTTGTATGCCAGATAGTTGGCGTATGTGGGGTTGGTACGCAATGCACTCTTTTCCTCGGGTGCAGCGTTCAAAAAGTCTTTTGCATTATTCAGAAGTGTATTAATGTGGAGGGCAATATTGTTGTCCATTGCATTGTAGGCATCATCGCTTACTGCCTCGAAGAGCCATTTGCTTGCGCCAGCATTATAGATAAAGAGTATTACGTCGTCACCATTATTTGCATGATACCATTGATTGCTATTCGTGTCAGAATTTATGCCAATCGCAGCATCTCCATCACTGCTATAGCCATTGCTTACGATATAAAGGTTGCTATAACTAGTATTGACCGTAACGTTGTTTGCATAAAGTTCGGAGAAAGCATTTTTCAGTTTGAACGTGCCTTCTGTGTCGCCATTTTCTACAATCCACACCGAACTTTTCACCTTATCGCCTTGGTACACATAGAGACTTCCACCAGGAATCACGTTGGGCGTGATATATTTTTTCGTATAAGCATTCTTGATGGCATACTTTTGTCCCACCACAGGCTTGTGTTGGTCTATTTGGCTTTTTAGGGTAGAGACGGCAGAATAGACAGTAGAATGGAGCGTTTGCAAGTTTCCCCAAGTAACATTTTCTGCATCAAAGCCACCTACACTTGTATTAAAAGCATCCAATTCTGCTTGTGTAGGCTGGAACACTCCTCCTACGTGACCCGAAAATTTATTAATTTGAGAAGTCATATCTGCTGTATAGCTTTCCAAATTATAGAAGTAGAAGGTTGATCCATCGCCCTCTTGTGCAGCTGCTTTATTCCAAAAAGCTATGTAGGGATGACGCTGATTAATGTAGTAGTCCGTCAAGCCCTTTACCGAGATAGAGAAGCCGCCCACATTATTGTTTGTGTTTTTGTGAATATCAAAGGTTGTGAGCCATTGATCGGCACCTTCGCTCGTGGCATTACTGAGCGAAGCATCCACCATCTTAGCTCTGGCTTTGCCACCTTCACTGCCACTTTGATAGCTTAGCGCCAATACTTTGGTAGCGCCTTCATCTTTATTATAAAACTTGTAACCATTGGTAGCATCGCCCACTACACACCACAAGCCTTTGTTGAGTGTATTGTCAAGCGCTTGGAAGCCTGATCCCGTCCGAAGATAACCATCATCAGTCAAACATTCGGTTGAGACATACGAATCGTTCAATTTCATAGTGAACCAATGCGTATTCTCGACAAAAGTACCATCTTGGGGAGCATCTGACACTTGATAGCCCACGGGCGTTTGAGCGTATGCCGTAACTGCGCTAACAAGCATCAACGCACACAATAAGAATAAGTTCGTAATCTTTCTCATTGGGTTAATTTTATGTTATATGAATATTTATATGATTCTATTTGTAATCCCAACTATATACCTATGAATACGTGAACATCTTCTTTTCATTCAAGATAACTTACATGTGAGTTGCTCTCATAATCAAAGTATACAGTGAGCCTCCGTCCCTTTATAACAACAGATGTTATATTTCGCGCAAATGTACACGTATATATTTAAAAAACAAAAACGGGGGGGTAATTTATGTTAAATCATGCACAGATCATGGGAAATACTATCAGTAAGTAGCAAAAAAAGAGCAAAAGGGAGTATGAATCTATTGCTCATCTTGAAAAAAAATTATTCTAGTTCCGGATTTAGTCATGGTGAAATGAATTTAAAACCAATACTTGAATAATGTTCTCTACGGCATTCAAGTTATGCGAAAAGGCCGTTCATGTTATCGTCCTTCGGTCGAAGGACGATGACTTAGAATACGTTCTAAGAAAACTTCTAAGGCCTTTTAGCCTAACAACAATATACTTTAAGAGAACACTGCAACGCACTGGTTAACAACCACTATCAAAGTTTCAGATTCTGCGCGCCTAAGTCAAAACCGAACTTGATATTTTCCCCTCTTGTGGTGGTGCTTTTACACCGCTGCATCAGGATTTTTTCCCACTTATGCAAAGTACGCTCCAAAAACAAGCTAACTTACTTTGCATTGCCCACACTTTGCATTATCTTTGCAGAAGATAAGCTACGGCTCAGCAATTTGAAAGTAAACTTTCATTGCTCTCGCACTTGCATTATCTTTGCAGAAGATAAGCTACAGCTCGGCAATTTGAAAGTAAACTCTCATTGCTCTCGCACTTGCATTATCTTTGCATCGCACTTAACAAAACAACAAACTCAAAATATGATGACAGCTAACGAAATCCGCGACTCATACAAGAAATTCTTTGAGTCGAAAGGACACACCATCGTGCCCTCTGCACCGATGGTGATTAAAGACGATCCTACGCTGATGTTCACCAATGCCGGTATGAACCAGTGGAAGGATATTATCCTCGGACAACGCGACCCAGAGCCACGCCGACGCGCAGATTCGCAGAAGTGTCTCCGCGTAAGCGGTAAGCACAACGACCTTGAAGAAGTGGGCCACGATACTTACCACCACACCATGTTCGAGATGCTCGGCAATTGGAGCTTTGGCGACTACTTCAAAGAGGGGGCCATTGACTACGCGTGGGAATATCTCGTCGATGTGCTCCACCTCGACCCGAAGGATCTCTACGTAACCGTGTTTGAAGGTTCTGAAGAAGAAGGACTCAAACGCGACGACGAAGCTGCCTCATATTGGGCCAAGCATGTGCCTGCCGACCATATCATCAACGGCAATAAGCATGATAATTTCTGGGAAATGGGCGATACAGGCCCTTGCGGTCCTTGCTCAGAAATTCACCTCGATAGCCGTACTCCTGAGGAGAAAGCAAAGGTGCCCGGACACGAGCTTGTCAATAAAGACGACCCCCAGGTAATTGAAATTTGGAACATCGTGTTCATGCAGTATGAGCGCAAGGCAAATGGTTCACTCGTGCCTCTGGGCATGAACGTAATTGATACGGGTATGGGCTTCGAGCGCTTGGTACGTGCCATTCAGGGAAAGAACTCTAACTACGATACTGACATTTTCCAGCCCATCATCAAGAAGATTGGTGAGCTCTCGGGCTTCGAATATGGCAAGGACGAGAAGATTGACGTGGCCATGCGCGTGATTGCTGACCACTTGCGTGCCATTGCCTTCTCTATTGCCGACGGACAGCTGCCTTCCAATGCAAAGGCAGGCTACGTGATTCGCCGCATCCTGCGTCGTGCCGTGCGCTACGCTTATACTTTCCTTGGCCAACGCGAAGCCTTCCTCTGTAAGCTCGTGCCAACCCTTGTTGAAGAAATGGGTGAAGCCTTCCCCGAACTCAAAGCTCAGCAGGTACTCATTGGCCGCGTGATGCAAGAAGAGGAGGAAAGTTTCCTCCGCACCCTCTCTACGGGTATCAACATGCTCGAGGGCGTGATTGCTCAGACAAAGCAGGAGGGTAAGACCACCGTAGATGGAGAAAAGGCATTTACGCTGTTCGACACTTATGGATTCCCGCTCGACCTCACCGAGCTTATCTGCCATGAAAACGGCCTCGAGGTGGACGAAACTGGATTTGACGCTGAGATGCAGAAGCAAAAGGAGCGCGCTCGCAACGCTGCCGCTGTGGAGACTGACGATTGGGTGATACTCAAAGAGGGCGAAACGCAATTCCTCGGCTGGGATCTCACAGAGTGTGATTGCCACATCTTGCGCTATCGTCGCGTACAGCAAAAGAAGCAGACCTACTTTGAACTTGTCCTCGACCAAACTCCTTTCTACGCTGAAATGGGTGGACAGGTAGGCGACCAGGGCGTGCTTGTCAATGGAGACGAGAAGGTGGAAATCTTCGACACGAAGCGCGAGAACAATCTGCCTATCCACCTCACGAAAAAGCTCCCTGCACATCCCGAAGCTACCTTCCATGCCGAAGTAAACATCAAGTTCCGCCGCGGCAGTGAGGCCAATCATACGGCTACTCACTTGCTCGACCAAGCCTTGCGCGAAGTACTTGGTGCTCACGTAGAACAGAAAGGTTCACTCGTCACTCCCGACTACCTCCGCTTCGACTTCTCTCATTTCCAGAAAGTCACTCCTGAGGAGTTGCGCCAAGTAGAACGCATAGTGAATCGTCGCATCCGCGAGGACATTCCTTTGCAAGACCATCGCAACGTACCTATGGAAGAGGCCAAGAAGCTTGGTGCCATTGCCCTCTTCGGCGAGAAGTATGGCGACAAGGTACGCGTGGTACAGTTTGGAAAGAGTGTAGAGTTTTGTGGTGGTTGCCACGCTAAGAGCACAGGTCGCATCGGATTGCTTCGCATCGTGAGCGAGAGCAGCGTAGCTGCTGGCGTGCGCCGTATCGAGGCTATCACGGGCGAAGCTGCCGAAGAGAGCGTATACGACATGCAGGATATGCTCACAGGCTTGAAGTCGTTCTTCAACAATGCCAAGGACCTCACCGCAGTGATTAAGAAGACCATCGAGGAGAACGATGAACTGAAGAAGCAGGTGGAAGGCTACGTGAAGGAAAAGCTCGCCGAAACGCGCAACCGCCTCGTAAAGAGTGCTGAGGAAGTGGATGGCGTGAAACTTGTGAAGTGTGTCATCCCCACAGCCATTGAGCCCAACGCCGTGAAGGACCTTGCTTTCCAAATTGCCGGTACACTGCCCAACGATACGCTCTGCGTACTCGGTTCTACACATGAAGGAAAACCCTTGCTCACCGTAATGATTAGCAAAAACCTCGTTGAGAGCCGCAAGCTCAATGCTGGCCAACTCGTGCGCGAAGCCGCTAAGCTCATTAAGGGTGGCGGTGGTGGTGCTCCCCATTTCGCCACAGCTGGTGGTAAAGACGCTACTGGCCTTGAAGAGGCCGTTAAGAAGATTGTAGATTTGGCTTTGGCCTAATCCGCTTAAAGAAGAGCCCTTGGATGCCAATGCGTGTCTAAGGGCTCTTTTTGTGCTACATTTCATTGAAACGAAGCGCCGCTCACAACATGGATTGCGAGCGGCGCTTCGTCTTTTTTTAGAGGGGAATAATCAAGGTTTAATGCTTGCAGATTTTAGTTGCGTCTACCGTGAAGCCTTCTGTACTTGCAGGCATAAACTTTCCTTTTGCAGAAAGAAATTCTACGATTTCTAAAGCCGTCATATTCGTGGCAGAGCAAGTGTAGAAGCGCTCATCCTGGCCAAAACGAGCGTGGATGGCATCTACGAGTTCTTGCTTATTAGCATAGGTATTTCCCTCCATCATGTGGAGTATTTCATGTCCGTGTGTCATAATTATAGTTGTTGGGGATGAAATGTTAGGAATTTTAAAGTCAAGAGGTAATAAAGTGAGCATCTACTAGCTTATCAACGAGCTTTATAACCTTTAAACCGAGTTCATCACAAAGTCCACAATTCAGAAAATGCGCGGCTCGGAAACGGGAATTTCCATTTCGTCGTTGGGCCAATGAGGCTGATATATGAGGTCGATGGGACGACCTCCTACCCCACTCCAGTCAACGCGCCGAAGAGCACCGAAATCGGGCTTTCCAAAGTCAAAAGAGCGTCCATAGAGTAATAGCGCTCGTCGAGCCTCATCAATAGCCCATAAGCCGCCGCCGTTAGTACACGTCTCGCCTGGTTGCAAGAGTTCGCGATGGAGGTAGACGTGACCAAAGCGGAGCACACCTTCTTGGGTGATAATGAATTTCTGATACATCAGTCGTCAGGGGAAAGAGATTTAATGCTTAGAGATGCGCACCTTGTAAGAAAGCACATGGTTGGGCACAAGATACATAGGCAGAGTGCCTACATCCTGACCACAAGAAGCATTACCAATACCACGCATCCAAGCATCGAGGTGAAGCACGTTGTGTGCTTGGGGCTGGAGTTCCCAGTAGTGGTTAGCGTTCATCAGTTCTTCGTCTGTATAAGGAATGAGCGAGAAGTTAACGCGTCCCTGCATCTCCATCTTCACACCGAAACCTTTTCCGTCAGTAAGAGTGAGCTCGCGAAGTTCTTCACGATTGCCCGTTGACTGCGGTTTCATGTTAGGTTCTATCATGGCAGCAGGCGTAGTGGTATATCGACCTGCAATCACGCCATCGCGACGATCGCAAGCATTCTCCCAAGGACCAAGAGCGAAATAGTCGACGTGAGAAAGGGCAGAATCAAGCAAGCACACAAGACCTGCACGACGAAGGTCGCCCGTGTGGGGAGTGAAGCGCACATCCATATCGACGATACCTTGCGGATAGAGGGTATAATTGATTTCCGTGTCGCAGAGCGAACCTTTACGGGTAGTTTTCACCACCGTGTTGCCTGCTACGTTTTCCACTTTCAGCGTACCCTTGCCTTCAAGACCATTGGCAGTGTAGCCAAAGCGGTCGTTTTCTATCCAGCGATGATTACTATACTCAAAGCCTGCTTGATTGGCAAGAATATTGCGGCCACCGAGGGAAAGACTAGTGAGACGAGCGGTTGCATTGTCGAAGCTGAGTTGCACACGTTCGTTGCCAATGATGGTCTGGTCGAGCGAGAGCGTCTGAAGCATTTCGGGAGCCTTCGTATCGGCCTTTACCTCGGGCAGAGCACCGCGCTCGCTGAGCGTATATTGTTTCATTGCTGCCACATGACCTGCTGAGGCATAGAGTTGCGTATTACGGAAGGCAACTCGGAGATTGAGAAGCACTTCTGTTCCTGCTATTTCTGCATTGACTAAGTCTGCCTTGGCTAGTTTCAGCGTAAGAGAGGTGCTATCACCAGGAAGCACAGAGGGAAGTTTCACACTCTTCGTGCTTACGATATAGCCATTCTTTACTACCTCATAGCGGAGATTGAAGTTCTTCAGATTCTGGAAAGCATAACCATTCTTCAAGGTGATGGTGGCGGTATTCTTGGCCTTGTCTACCTTGTTAAGACGGAACTTCACATACTGATGAGCAGCCTTTACTTCGGCGAGTTTAGCACTCTCTTGGCGCGAGCTATTGATGATACCATTGCAGCAGAAGTTGCCTTGGTGAGGACCAGGATAGTCGTAGCCTGTCGTGAGGCGATAGATGCCTTGCTTCATAAGCTGCGGATCGAAGATGGACTGATCTACCCAGTCCCAAATGCAACCACCGATAGTAGCATTTGAGCTTTCAATAGAGTTCCAATACTGATCAAGGTTGCCTACGGCATTCCCCATGGCATGAGCATATTCGCAGATAAACATGGGCTTGTCGAGATTGGAAGTATTCTGTCTCATCCAGGCCATGCCGGGATACATCTTTGAATAGAAGTCGGAGTAGCGTTCACCGCCGTAGGGTTTGCTGATTCGTGTTCCTTCATAGTGAACGGGGCGCGAGTCGAGTTTCTTGGCAACTTCATAGCAATATTTAAAGTTCTCGCCAGCACCGGCTTCATTACCAAGGCTCCATATCACTACGCTAGGATGGTTGCGATCGCGCAATATCATGCGATCAATGCGATCGGTAAAAGCGGGTATCCAACTTTTTCGGTCAGAAATGCTTTGGTTGGCATGGTCCTCGAGGTCGGCTTCATCCACGGTGTAAAGGCCGTAGTAGTCGTACATGGCATACATGCGCGCATCGTTGGGATAGTGCGAGGTGCGAATCGTGTTGATGTTGTTTTGCTTCATAAGAGTCACATCGCGCAACATTTCATCCACTGTTACGGCGCGTCCGTTCTTGGGCGAAGTATCGTGACGATTTACGCCTTTGAGAAACACGCGCTTTTCGTTCACATAGAGCAACGAGCCCTTTACCTCCACTTTGCGCAGACCTACCTTAGTAGAGAATGCCATTTCATCGTTGCCCTGCTCATCTTGCTGGATAATACGCAAGGTGTATAGCGTGGGAAGCTCGGCGCTCCACAACTCGGCGTTGGCTACACAGAGCTTAATGTTGGCTTGCGACCCATCAGCGCCGCTCATTTCTACGCGGTTTTCCTGAATCTTCTCTCCCTTGGGATTGAAAATCTTCGCCGCGATGATTTTCTTTCCCCTAAGGTTGTCACGATTATCCAACGTGAGCTGCACGTTGACCGTAGCATCGGCCACATGGTTTGCATCTATGTGCACATCGGAAGTGACGTAGTGATCGCGAACAGCCATTTGGGGTGTATTATATAGGTATACTTCGCGGAAGATACCACTCATGCGGAACATGTCTTGACATTCCAAATAAGAACCATCACTCCAGCGGAACACTTGCACGGCTAGGCGATTGTCAATGCCTTTCTTCAAGTACTTGGTAATATCAAATTCTGCAACGTTATTGGAGCCCTGTGTGTAGCCCACATAGTGTCCATTGAGCCATACAAAAGCTGCACTATAAATGCCACCAAAATGAATAAACGTACGGCGTCCATCCCAATTGGAAGGCACTTTAAAAGTGCGCACGTAGGAACCCACAGGATCGATTCCATAGTTCTTTCCACCATCGTTATAGCCCGGACGAGCCTTGATAAAGGGAGGAGTGTTAGCATGCGGATATTCTACATTGCAGTAGAGAGGTTTGTCATAGCCTTGCATCTCCCAGTTGGAAGGTACTGGGATATTATCCCATGCGCTTACATCGTAACCTTCCTTCCAGAAGTCGAGCGGGCGTTGCGATGGCTCGGGCACGAAGTGGAATTTCCACGTACCATTGAGCGAGAGATAACGATCGGTCTGCGGCTGTGTCCAGGGAGTTTTGTAGTAGGCTGCATCGGCAAGCATTTCCTTTTCGCTGTTGTAGGGCAAGTAGGTAGCTACACCTGCTTCCTTATTCTCAGCGAAAATAGTTTCATCTTCCCAATAGGGCGACTTAATTTTAGGTTTTTCAACCTGTTCAAAGGTAAACCATGCTTCTTTGTCTTTGGCATTATAAGTTGTCAGCTTGAGCTGGCCATTCTTCAAGGCGTACATCTTGCTACTCTTAGCTTGCCCTGCAGAACGAATGATGTAAGTGCCTACATGACCATCCACAGGCTCAAACTTAAACTGGGCATTATTCCACACACCATCCTGAGCAGGCCACTGCAACAAATAGTCAATGGAAGCGTTGCTGCCGCCATCGTCGAAGTTTTGCGTGTAGAAAGCATTGCCTACAACACGGCGATCGAGGTCGAGCATCTTGATATTCCAATACTGACCGCGGTTGCCTTTATCAGCTTTTTCGCCTACGATGTGGGCATTGTTCTCGCCAGAATCGCCATTACCGAGCACACTGTCGGGATATTGCACCGAACGAATGCGATAGGTTAAGTCGGCATCAAATCCTGAGTGGGCTGCCTCTACCACTGAAAAATGAGCTGCCTTATTGCCTACAGCTTTGGCACGTTCTATCAAAACGATTTTCGTGCCCTGTATAGCAGCTGCCATCTGAGGACGATTGGTCGGTACGAGTATGAGATATTTTCCATCGCTCTCAACTTTCCAAAGTTGTGCTTCGTCTGAACCATTGTTTGCGCCTTCTTCTACAGCGTTGCCCTCGGTACGAATGGCTTTATTGGTAAAGGGGTTAATAAAACGCCAAGAGCCAGAAAGCTCGTTGACCGTGAAGTGTTGACCCGCATTGTCTTCATTGATTTTCGACAATACTAGTCCACCCTTTCCATTTTCACTCACAGCAAGTCCTTTCACTGCACTTACCAAGTGGTAGAGCGCACCAGGCTTGAATTTCTGCGCTTGCACGCCCAATACACCACATACCAAGAGCACGAGGAGCATTAAACAGTGCTTGCAATTTGTTGTCATCTTCATAGGTGTGATTATAGTTATATATGATTATTTTCTAGAGAGAATCTATGGCATTCGGAGGGAGATACCTCAATGTTCCTTTAGTTACTTTAGCGTGTATTCCTTAAAAAACTCATCAATCATACTCACGCCTTTGGGTGTGGCGCATCCACGAATGGTGACGAGCACGGTATTCTCGAAGAGTTCGCGTTGAGAGTATTCATTAGCGAGCCCATTGCGCTGAAACATTTCCATCCCCGATGAGAGTTGCCTCGTCACAACTCGAAAATTTATTTCATCACGGAATAGGCCTTGCTCTTTGCCACGATTGAGAAATGCTACTGTGTCGTCTTCGTTGTCTCGCTTATGCTGCTCAAAATATTCCATCACACGAGGATATTTCATCACATCAGCGAAAAAAGAGGAGCATATCTGATCCATTTCTCTCATTTTCGCAACGAATAGGGGCAAGAGAAACTCTAGTACATTCTTTGCACGTTGACTGATAAGCGTAAGTCGTTCACGCTCCTTCTTGTCGCGGTAAACGAGACAAGCCAAAAGGAGTTCCTCCTTGTCGGCAAAGAGTTGATAGAGCGTTCGTTTCGACATGGTGAGTTCGTGCGCAATGTTGTCCATCGTCACACTGCGTATTCCCTGGGAATGGAAAAGTTTTGTGGCCACACTGATTACGTGTTGCCTTACTTCTTCGCGTTGTTGCATGAAATCGTGCTTTTTTGTCGTGCTGCAAAAAGTAATCTTCGCACTGCAAAGATACGAAACTTTTCCGAGTGCTAAAGTTTAGATGCTGATATTGACATATTTATGGATTAGGCCATAAGAATTTTACTCTGATACAAAGGAATAGGTTGCGATTAGCAAGTATCGGCAGCTTATTATCAAGAGGAGTCTGTTCTCCTTAGAACGGAACAATCCTCCATAACCTTAGAACCACAACCAAATAGAAATAAGAAAGTTAGTTTTTCTGCACCAACGTAACTAACCCTGAGAAAAGTGTGAGCGATACGCCCACTACGGACACGCCTGTCCATCCCGCAATACCCCAGCCTAATCCCGATAGGAAAGTGCCCATCGTACCTCCAACAAAATAGGTAGTCATGAAGATGGTGTTGGCTCGATTTGAGGCTTGTGGCTCTAAACCTAGACACAGGCTCTGATTGCTGAGTTGTATGCACTGCATACCAATATCCATCACCACAATTCCCACCACGATGGGGAAATAATGATTGGCACCGAAGAAGAAGAGCATCCACGCAGAAAGATGAAGCAGCACGCCCAAATAATTGAAGTGTCTCACTCCTACACGATGAATATACTTTCCGATGCTAGAGGCCGTGAGCGCGCCTGCAATACCACACAGTCCGAGCAACCCCACCACGTCATTGCCCGCATAAAAAGGAGCCTGATTCATCTTAAAAGCAAGAGAACTCCACATGCAAAGAAACGAGCCAAAAGCAAGGCCTGCTCGCAACGAGCTGATGCGCATAGCAGGGTATCTGCAATAGAGCTTCCACACCGAAGCCATGAGACTGGCATACGTTCCTCGATAGTTGGAAGCTACGGGAGGCAAAAGTCGCCCAATGACAAGGAGTGCCAAAAGCATGAGCACACTTCCTATATAATAAATGGTGCGCCACCCCCACACTTCGCCTACTACTCCACTCACCACTCGAGAGGCAAGAATCCCCGTCAATAGGCCCGAAAGCACAATACCCACATTACGACTTTTATGCTCGGGAGCAGAATATTGCGACGCTATAGGAATAAATATCTGCGGCATGACAGAACAAAGTCCTAGTATGGCGGAGGCCACCCACACCACCTGAATGTTCTGTGCCGTAGCAATGATGAGCAATGTTGCCACTAGCACAGTGAAACTGACCATTACGATATGCTTTCGACTGAGCATATCGCCTAGGGGTATGATAAATAGCAAACCAAGAGCGTAGCCCGCCTGCGAAATAGTAGCAATCAGATTCGCCTGAAAATCCGTTACGCCGAGGTCTGCGCTGATAAGGTTGAGCAGTGGCTGATTATAGTAGAGATTGGCCACTGAAATTCCCGCTATGATGGCGAGCATCCATAACAAGGAGAGCGGAATGCCTCCATTTTCTTTCAGTATATACATTGACAGAGCTTCTCTTTATTGAAGTTTCGGATTTAGTCAAGGCGAACTAAAAGCCTTTTCTAAATCCGAAACTTCGATACCTTATATATATAAAGTGATTCTATATTCTTTACACTTATACATTGGCCACACGCATGATATCAGCAAATACACCGGCAGCGGTCACTTCAGCACCGGCACCATAGCCTTGGATAAGCATCGGATATTCATGATAGCGTTCGGTGGTGAGCAGAAGTATATTGTTAGAACCTTCTAGGTCGTAGAGTGGGTGGCCTTGACTAATTTCACGAAGGCCCACGCTTCCCTTTCCTTCGGCCCATTCGGCCACAAAACGCCAACGTTTGTGTTCTTTGGCGAGGCGTTGACGCTCATCTTCAAACTTCTCATCGAGCTCAGGAAGATGCTCCCAGAAATTGTCTATTGTTCCATCGAAAAGAGTTTGAGGTATGAAAAGATTACGCTTTACATCCTCCACGTCGACACGATAACCGCTTTCACGGGCAAGAATTACAAGTTTTCGAATCACATCTTTTCCCGAAAGATCAATGCGTGGATCGGGTTCACTATAACCATTTTCTTGAGCCAAATGCACTGCACGGCTCAGAGGAATGGATTCGGAAAGCGTATTGAACACATAATTAAGTGTTCCACTTAGCACGGCTTCAATCTTCAGCACCTTATCGCCCGACCCAAGCAAATCACGAATGGTGCTAATGATGGGAAGGCCAGCACCTACATTGGTCTCGAAAAGGAACTTCACACCTTTTTCTCGTGCCATGTCTTTAAGGCGTCGGTAGTTAGCATAAGGCGAGGAAGCTGCAATTTTGTTAGCAGCAACAACGCTAACATTCTGACGCAGCAGCCTCTCGTAGTGAACGGCAACTTCCTCACTCGCCGTGCAATCTACAAATACAGAATTGAAGATATTCATTTCCTCAATTTCTCGCAGCATGCGTTCCATTCCTCCTTCGCCACCAACAGCCATTGCCTCTCGATAGTGAACGGGGTCAATGCCTTCCACATTGTAAGCAGCATGACTTCGTCCGCTCACGCCCACGATATTGAGTTTCAGTCCACGTTCCTTATATAACTTATCGCGTTGCGCCGCAATCTGCTCTAGCAGACTATGGCCCACGGTTCCTGTGCCGCAGATGAAGAGGTTAAGGTCCTCGTGTTCACTCAGAAAGAAACTATCATGAAGCACATTGATAGTCTTGCGTAATTGCGAACGATCCACTACGAATGAAAGGTTCATCTCTTGACCGCCCATCGCTGTTGCGTTGATGCTGATACCATTGCGTCCTAGCACACTAAAGAGCTGACCTGCGATACCCGCCATGTGGCGCATACGCTCACCTACAACGGCCACACTCGAAAGACCTTCTACCAACAGAGCTGGATTCATTGCCCCATCGGCTATCTCAGAAGCAAATTCCTTGTCGAGCAAGAGGCAAGCCCGTCGGGCATCAGCAGGCGTCATGCAGAGTGAAGTACTTGTCTCGGAAGAATTTTGCGCTACCATAAACACGCTAATACCGCCCGTTGCCAACGTGGTAAAGATGCGACGATTCACACCTATCACACCCACCATGGCGGGTCCACTCACTGTCACAGTGCTCGTTTCCTTTACCGAGGATATACCTCGAATGGGGCGCCCGCTCGGAGCTGCATCTTTGCGAATCACACTACCTCGAGCTTCTGGACGGAATGTGTTTTTCACGAAGATGGGAATATTTTTCTGACAAACGGGATAGATTGTTGGTGGATAAATCACTTTCGCTCCAAAGTTGCAAAGTTCCATGGCCTCTGCATAAGAAAGTTCATCAATAGTGAAGGCACCAGGAATAATGCGTGGATCTGCCGTCATAAATCCATCCACATCGGTCCATATCTCAAGAGCTTCAGCTTGAAGGGCTGCAGCCACAATAGCTGCGGTATAATCTGAACCTCCTCGACCAAGGTTCGTCGTTATGCCCGAAGTACGATCAGAAGCTATAAAGCCCCCTATCACGACCACAGACGTACAGCCGCCCAAGTTTTCTACCACGAGTTTATTCGTCAAGTCGAAGTCGACGAGATGCTTTCCATTGCGCAACTCCGTCTTCACAAGGCGGCGCGAATCGATATGTTGCGCCCCCTCTATAAGATTGGCCACAATGAGCGAAGAGAGACGTTCCCCATAGGCCACAATTGCATCGGCAGTCTTGGGAGTAAGGTCTTGAATCAAACACACACCATGAAGGATACTACGAAGTTCACCAAGCAAAGCATCGAGTTGAGAGATAAGTAGCGCCTGCTTTTCGGCCACTATGACATCGGCCACCATTTGATGGTGGCGCTCTGTCAAGGCGTCAAATTCGGCCATGTAGGAAGTATCGCCCTTTGCCGCCACCTGCGTAAGTCGAATCAGTTGGTCGGTCACACCGCCTAAGGCTGACACCACCACTACGACGGGCTGCGGAGTGTTCTCTACAATATGTTTTACATTACGAATCGCGGTGGTTGTGCCCACCGAGGTTCCTCCAAACTTCAACACTTTCATACGTCTGTCTATCTTAGTTTAGGGTTTTCTGTATTCAAGACGATTTATTCCACATTCTCTCTTTTCCTTGAGTGTATCCATTTCGCAACTCAAAGTTTCACTTTCTTCTTCACAGCTTTCGACTCGTTCTGAAGTCGATCGAGCGCCGTCACCACATAGACAGCCTTTTTGCGTCCATTCTCGTAGGGTAAGCGATAGAATGTCTGCGGCGTTATAGCCACGATGTGTTCGGGATTGAACAGGTCGATGCGCTCGCCTTGCTCAAATCGATAGACCACATAGTTACGAGCCACATCCATCTCCTGTGTTCCCTTTGGAGCTGTCCAGAAAAGGTAATATCCATTGGGCATCCACATTGTTTTCAGTTTGCGTGGTTTGCCAGGAGCCTCATCGTCGATAAAGGGAAACAATGGTTGGAGCGCTGGTGTGCGGTGATAATTCTTTTGCAACGCCGTAGCATAATTTCCTTCGTTGCGCACCACGGCGGCGGAATACCACAAACAAGAACCTTGAATGCCGCGCAGACTACGCTGGAGGCCAAACTTAGCCGACATTTGGTTACGTTGCGGATTTTTCAAATCAGCAGCTCGAACAGTTCGTTCCACATCCTGTCCGATAAATAGAGGACGTCCACCTGCAAATCGGCTCCACCACTTGATGAGTTCCTCGTAGTCGGCCGCTTTATGACCTATTTCCCAATAAATTTGCGGGATATTATAGTCTACCCATCCCTTGTTAATCCAATAAAGCACATCGGCATAGAGATTGTCGTAATTTTGTAATCCACGAGTATTTGAACCAGGGATATTGCTTCCAGGTTGTACATTGTGATAAATACCAAAGGGACTTACACCAAACTTCACCCAAGGCTTCACAGCACGAATGGAGTCGTGCATCATCTCTATAAAGAGATTTACATTGTACCGACGCCAATCGTCTACATTATCAATGCCATTTTTGTGAGTGATATAGGTGGCTTGATCAGGAATCGTCATGCCCGCCACGGGATAGGGATAAAAATAGTCGTCCATGTGGATGCCATCTACATCGTAACGACGCACAATGTCGGCTGCTATTTGACAAATGTAGCGGCGATTCTCATTGAGGCCTGGATCGAAGAGGTAAAGCCCATCGTACTCAAAGAAGCGCTCGGGGTGCTTCACGTAGGGATGATTTAAAGCCAATTCCTTCGTACCCTTTGTTTTCGCACGGAAGGGATTAATCCATGCATGCAGTTCCATGCCGCGCTTGTGGCATTCCGTAATCATCCACGCCAGAGGATCCCAATAGGGATTAGGTGCCGTACCTTGTCTGCCTGTCAGAAAACGGCTCCACGGCTCGTAAGGTGATGGATACATGGCATCAGCCTCGCCGCGCACCTGAAACATGATGGCATTGATTCCACACTGTTGCAGCACATTGAGTTGATGTGTGAGGTTCGCCTGCATTTGGTCGCGACTCATGCCTTCAAACTGTCCGTTGATTATCTGTATCCAAGCTCCACGAAATTCTCGTTTGGGCAACAAATTCTGTGCTGTGACACAAGGCCACACCAACAAGAAAGTTAACAAAAGGGTATATATACGCTTCATTAGTCAAATTATTTATTGTAATTCAAGGCGTAAAGATAGTGTTTTTTTGCGAGAGCTGACTATACGTGTCAGCATTTTTACACAAGTAGGTGCACAATACGATACGCCAATCATTCTTCACATCTCTTTAAGGTGCTACTAATATAGAGGGGGCATCTAGCCAAATTTCACTCCTACCACATGGCAACTGCACCACGCGCTGCAAAGTTCCATCAAGGCGGAAGATTTTTACACTCCGTGCTCTGTCTAGATGTATCGTAATTCTCTGTTGACCTGCGGCTTTAATAGGAAAGTCTGCATCATGGCTCACCGCTGTTGTCGTTATGTCTGTAGCGACACTCTGGAGGTCGCCAACGATTGTGCCAAACTTGCTCCAAAAGCCCGACGTACGGTAAGCCTCCTCGCAAGACGCGGGTACATGCAGTGTCACATTATTCGGCCGGCATTGAGCGAAAGGATAGTTATCTCCATTACTACCTGTTGGCGGCACCATTGCGTAACTATATATGTCAGTTAGATACTGACAACCACAAAAAGCATTATCGCCCAACCCCTCAACACTGGCGGGCAAGGTTATCTGCATAAGCATTGGGCAGTTACGGAAGCATTCGCTATCAATATAGCGCAAAGTAGTAGGCAACTGCAAAGAGGATAGGTTTGTACATCCCATAAACTGCATAGCCTTGAGCGTATCGATGCGCAACTGTAAATTGAGCGATGACACGAACGGATTCCCCACGAAAGGCGAAAGTCCGTCAGTCTTTTCAAAGCCACACACGGTATAATCTAGACCCTCGCAACTCACCGAGGCTGGTATCGTCACCTCTCCACTGTAATAAGTTTGTCCGCTCGGTATAGCCACCTCGGCATAATTGCCATCGCCCTTATATATTGCGTTATACTCTATGCCATTGCTACTAAACTTCTGAGGCAGTGACGGCAGGTCGTCAACGAAATTGCTGAAACTACTCCACTTGCTATTGCGCTTAAACTCCTCAGCTAGTCCCTGCTGCACGTGTATGGTTACACCATCCGTATTAGGTATATTGCGAAAGGCATCTGCGGCCACGCAATCGGGCGACGATGAATGCACGTATATATCAGTCAATGCTCCGCAGCCTGCAAAGAGGTCGTTGCCCGTGGCTTGCAAGCTTACAGGCAATGAGATTGACTTTAGGGCACCACAATTCTTAAATGTCTCACTCCCTATTTGTTTTAACGAACGAGGCAACACACAGGCCACCAAACGTTCAAAGCCTTTAAACGGAGCGCCAAACAATCCCTCTGCGATAGTGGCATTCTCCATATCTAGCGACTTTAGTACTTGAAGAGTTGAGAGATACTGCAAGTCGCTGTCGTCAAGACTACCTGCTATCGTAAGCGTCTCTATAGCGTCTGCGTCTGGAGTGACTTTAAGCAATGCATGCGGCAGTTCTCCTGCATTCGCCACATTCACTTCACACGCTGGCACGAGTTCTGATGACATATAGCCTTTTGCTTTGATATAGAGCGTATCAGTGGTTAGCTCAATAGCACCACCTTCACTTGCTTGGAAGTAATCGACACTATGACGCACCTGTACAAGGCTTTTCGCCACGCCGTCGGCAAAGGTCACTTTATAACGATAGGTTGAGCCGAGCAAGGGCTTACCATCATAGATTACATTTTCTAAGTTCTGGTCGTTGATAGTAGCATTCTTCGTGTCACAGATTATCTGTACCACAGGTACTTTGCGCTCAAAAGCCTGCACCACCACGTTCTGCCCTTTAGCATCTTTCACGGGAAGCCATTGGTCAGAACCATCTTCGCGCGCCATGAGACAAAGATGATCTCCCTTTTCTGCATTGCTTGTGGCTCTCACACTAAAGTCCACGCTCTGACTGCCACCGCCATTCATTGTCACATCCTTACTACCAAGATGTTCCACCACCGTACCATCTGCCCGGCACAAATGCCACTGCATTTGGCCTTTCCAGTCACGCAGCGCGGTGAGATTTGACAAATGTATATCCACGGCAGAGTTAGTCACAAGTGTAGTAAGAGGCGTATAATAGCCCTGATACGCACTGTCGCGTTCAAGAATCAACGGTGCATAGCCATCTTCTTTGAGCGGCACAATGCCTACGACGGCTTGCTGCTGATTGGCAAACTCTATGGAGTGGTCTGTTGCATTCAATGCTGATACGGCAAAGTAACCATTGCCGCTGCCACTCCAACCAAAATTAAAGTGGAATAAGTTGTCACGGTATCCATCGAGTACAAAGCCATGCGAGCCGCGTCCCAGCGTCGACCCACCAGTATAAAGCACGGGGCGTCCATTATCTATTTCGTTACGCATCATGCCGTTCCACGTTGCTGCATCGTAGTGATTGGCCGACAACAAGCGCGCCGTTGCGGCATATCTGAAATACTTTTGGAGCGCGCCCGGCACCAGACTTTGGTTCGCACCGCTGCTTTCTGTGTTATAATACATCTCCACCGAAATGCCCGCATGACGCATGAGCAGTGCCACCGCCTTGGCCTGTTGTTCGGTGTACGTAGTGTAACTGAGCGGCATATTATCCCAATCGTAATGTGTCTGTCCGAAGTTGGCAGTCATCACAGAATCCTTCCATATATGTGTTTTACTACCCGCTCCACATTCGGGCCATTGGTAATAACGCATCACAATGGCCATCGCCGTAGCGGCACATCCCGTCGGGGTTGCCTCTGGCGTCATACGGTTAAAGGGGGTGCCTTGTCCCCAGTCGGCAGTCTTTAATTGGCGTTCTCCCTTATAGAGTGCGGCCACACGCATAGCCTTGGTTGGAGCCGTAGCTAACACTCTGTACTGCGCCTTATATCCATCGAGAAGTTCTACCAAGCCATCGGGCAACTCTTCTTCCTTCACTGCGTAGTCTGTATATCCCAACACAAGCGGCATACGCTCATCGCCCGACACAATTACCAACTGACCGCTCTGCGCGTTGGTAAACAGATAATAAGCTGCTGTATCCTGCTTATTGTCTATCGACTTTGCTAACACTCGGTGTCCACCACGTGTACTCTTCATGTGCAATGAACTAACAGCTGCTGTTTGCCCCGCAGTCTTAAAGAAACTTCTTGCCGCCTTAACAGCCTCATCATACGTTCTTTTCTGAGCCTGCCCTGACAATATAACTGACAACAGAATACATATCGTTGTAACGAATCTCCTACTCATATTTATATCAATAGATGCGTTTCTATCTTATTTCTACGCTATCGTCACCATCCACTGCCTATATATTATCAGTACTCAGGGATCTGGCTTTCGATGCGAAAATACATGCTGCAAAGATACATATTTGACATCTATTAATAAGTACTCTCGCCAATATATTATTTGATTAGGACCTCCCTACCAACACATTGACATTCCACGTAGCATAAGCAAAAAAGTAGTAATTACTAAAAATAGTAACAACAATCATCCGCGGAAACCATAAATTTTACATACCTTTGTATACTATGAACGATAACAACCGCACTCAATTCACCGTTTCCGTAGTGATGTGTACCTACAATGGTGAGCAGTTTCTGCGCGAGCAAATGGACTCCATTCTAGCGCAGGACTACCCCTTGCACGAAATCATTGTGCAGGACGACCGCTCAACCGACGACACTTGGGACATATTGCAAGCCTATGCCAAAGCACACCCGGGCATGTTCAAGCTGTTCCGCAACAACGAACAACTGGGCTTCAATCGCAACTTCCACACGGCTCTGCTACGTGCCACTGGACAATATATTGCTATCTGCGACCAAGACGACATCTGGTTTCCACAGAAAATCCGCCGTCAAGTAGAGATTATCGGTGAGGCAGACCTCTGTTTCTCCGACTACTTTACCGACCCCACTTACACTCTTCCACTTCGCAACTACGTGGCACCACGCACCGACTTCGAGCACATGCTTTTCTACGATTGCACCCCTGGTCATACCATGCTCCTACGCGCCGACCTCGTAAGGGAGATTAAGGAGTGGAACTACCATATCTATTACGATTGGTGGATCGTCATGCATGCACAGATGGGGCGCGGAGTGGTAAAGGTTTGTGAAGCGCTCAATTGGCACCGCCACCATGCTGCTTCAGCCACCACACACATCTTCCGCAAAGGATTCTTCGAGGCTGTGCCCCACCCCACTTGGCAACCTTACCTTCTCGGTCCTTTACACCGACTACACTTGCAGCGTAAGCGCAACTACAGATTCTTCTACTCTTATCTGGCCGTACACATCGACCAACGCAGACAGCCCGTTCCTGCACGTATTGCGCGGCTCATGCTACGTAGGTGTCCTTTTGCTGTATGGGAACTTTGCTTTCTCTGCTGCCGCTACTTCGACCGCGTATATCCTGGCCAACCCCATGGGCTCAAAGGCCGCATTCGTGGTTTTTTCTATCCCTTTATCTCGGCCTACGGCAACGACCTTTTCAAACTCGAAAAATAGCTCTTCAGTTGCCAACGAGAAACGCGTTTCCCCTAGTATGGGATGAACACTCAATGCATCCCTAAGTAGTCTGTAATACTTGATTCTTTTATACTTCAAACTTTTCTACACTATCATATGATTCGCAACATAGCCATCGTGCTAGCCGGCGGCGTAGGGAGCCGTCTGGGCCTCAGCACCCCCAAACAGTTCTTTAAGGTAGCTGGAAAAATGGTCATTGAGCATACGCTCGATACCTTTGAACACAATCCTCACATCGATGAAATAGCCATCGTTTCCAACCCCGTCTACGTGTCCGACGTAGAAAACATCGTGCTTCGCAATGGTTGGACCAAGGTGAAGAAGATTCTCAAGGGCGGCCGCGAACGCTACGACTCTAGTCTATCGGCCATCCATGCCTACGAGGGTGACGAAGAAGTGAACCTCATCTTCCACGATGCAGTGCGACCTCTCGTTTCGCATCGCATTATCGACGATGTATGCGAAGCGCTCCACACCTACGAAGCCATTGATGTGACAGTGCCTGCCGTAGACACCATCATTGAGGCAGAAGGCGACCATATCGCGTCCATCCCCGACCGCTCACGTCTCCAGCGAGGCCAAACTCCGCAAGCATTCCGTCTCTCTGTTATCAGCGAAGCCTATAAGAGAGCATTCAAAGACCCCGATTTCAAGGTGACCGACGACTGCGGAGTGGTAGTAAAATACATGCCTGAAGTTCCAGTCCACTTGGTCGCAGGCGAAGAGAGCAACATGAAGCTCACCTACAAGGAAGACACGTTCCTGCTTGACAAACTTTTCCAACTGCGTGGTTCTGAAGCCCCCGAGGCAGTAGATCGTACACGCCTAGCCGGAAAGGTTGCCGTGGTATTTGGCGGTTCATACGGCATTGGCAAGGATATTGCCACGGAACTTCGCGAAGCGGGAGCCCATGTGCATAGTTTTTCGCGCTCACTCACGGGAACTGATGTAGGCAATCGCAAAGAAGTGGCGCGTGCACTCAAGGAAGTGTCAGATAAGGAAGAGCAAATTGACTTCGTAATCAACACTGCTGGTGTACTCAACAAGGAACCGCTCTGCGCCATGGACTATGCCATCATTCAAGCCGCCGTGCAAACCAATTATATGGGTACGGTCAACGTTGCCCTCGAGGCTTACAATTATTTAAAACAGAGCAAGGGTCAGTTAATATTCTTCACTTCGAGCAGCTACACACGCGGTCGTGCTTTCTATAGCATCTATTCATCAACAAAGGCCGCCATCGTCAATTTCGTACAGGCCATTGCTCAGGAATGGGACACCGTGGGTATTCGCGTAAATTGTATTAACCCTGAGCGTACCAAGACTCCCATGCGTATCAAAAACTTTGGTATCGAACCCGATGATACGCTCCTTCGTTCAGAAGTGGTAGCCGACGCCACTGTGCGTTGCCTCCTAGCAGACTATACGGGACAGGTGATTGATGTAAAGAGAGGGTAATGATTCCTGTGCAGACACATTGATTATCAAGTATTTAAAATCAGAAAAGTACAAACAACGTAAACCATTCGCTATAAAACAGACTGTATACGTGCACAAGCGCGAAGCTTCATGAAAAGAGACAACTATACATTCCTGACGCAAGCCCCAGTACACCGAGTAATACTGACCATGGCGCTCCCCACCATCATCTCCATGTTGGTGACAAGCCTTTACAATATGGCCGATACATTCTTTGTGAGCCAGATTAACACACAGTGTACGGCGGCAGTGGGAATCGTATTTTCCGTTATGTCGGTAATTCAGGCCACAGGATTTTTCTTCGGACATGGATCGGGCAATTATATGTCGCGCAAACTAGGAGCTCGCCATACAGAAGAGGCTCAGACGATGTCGGCCACAGGATTTACTTACAGTCTGCTATTGGGATTCGTAATAGCCCTCGTAGGACACTTTTTCCTCACCGATTTAGCCCTATGGCTAGGCTCCACGCCCACTATTCTTCCCTACACCGAGAGCTACCTCGGCACGGTGCTTCTGGGTGCTCCTTTCATGACGGCTTCACTCACGATGAACAATCAAATGCGCTTTCAGGGCAACGCAGCCTTTGCCATGGTGGGCATTCTTACGGGAGCTGTACTCAATGTGATGCTCGACCCTCTGCTCATCTTCGGACTAGGACTTGGCATTCGCGGCGCAGCATGGGCCACAGTGGTGAGCCAAGCATGCAGTTTCAGCATATTGCTCTACATGACACGCAAGAATGGAGGCATACGCATCAATCTCCGCAACTTCTCACCCCGTCTGCAGCTAGTCAAGGAAATTATTTATGGCGGCACACCTTCGCTTTCGCGACAAGGACTTGCCGCCCTCTCCACGCTAGCACTCAATGTTTCGGCAGGCACCTATGGCGGCGATGCAGCCATTGCGGGTATGAGCATTGTAACGCGTGTATGCTTCTTCGTATTTGCCGCCATCATCGGATTGGGGCAAGGTTTCCAGCCATTATGCGGATTCTGTTATGGTGCAGGACTTTACGAGCGCGTGAAGGAAGGCTTTCTCTATTGCATCCGCATAGGCACGATTTTCTTGGCCGTATGTGCCGTGTTGGGACTATGTTTTCCCAAAGAGGTGATTACGCTCTTCCGCAGTGACCCCGAGGTGGTGGCAATTGGCGCAGTGGCGCTACGATGGCAGATGGTCACATTTATCTTGCTTCCCACCATAGGCCTTACAAACATGCTGATGCAAACTATCCGCAAGCCCCTACGTGCCAATCTAGTAGCAGCAGCACGCAGCGGTTTGTTTTTCATTCCACTCGTAATTCTGTTGCCCAAGTGGCTCGGACTTGCGGGCGTAGAGATGTGTCAAGCAGTAAGCGATGCACTGTCTTTTTGCATCTGTGTGCCGATTGCATGGGGAGCTTTTAAGGAAATGAAAGGAGAAAAACACCTTTAATCTAATCAAAAAATTAACTAAAAACTTCTTTGTCTGAGCCCCCCAAAGCACAGGAAAACACTTGTCGTGTTTTATATTTTAACAATTATTACCCCCCGTTGAGAGAATTTAGAATTTGCTTCGTATATTTGCATCCGAAGTGGTATGTCCACGCTTTAAGCATAGGAAATACACTTTAAATTCACAAAAACACAAAACCATCTTATAACTCAACTTTCGGGTTGCACTTAGGCGGACTGAAAGCCCTTCCTTTCTAAAGCCGGAAGTTCTATTATCATATTGAAAAACATTTACTCAAATAAATTATCTTCTATGGATCAGAACATCAAGCGATGGATTGGTGCCTCTGTATGTTGCTTTATCATCGGCAGCGGACAGGGCATCATGGCTCAGAAAGTTATCTTTCCTCAAGAGCAGCAGGCAGGTATCGCCTCGGTAAGCTCTGACGACCAAACATTCACGCTACGCAACGACCTCCTCACGGCCAAATTCGTAAAGCAAAACGGCTCACTCGTATTCGGGGGATGCGACGAAATGAATCTCAAAGCAGGCACCGACCTTTTCAAGGTGGTACTCGGCAATGGCACAGCATTTACTTCTACACAAATGACGCTCGAGAGCGTAGAGACCGAAGACCTCAGCGCCGACGAAGCTGCCTTCACGGGTTCACTCCGTATTCCGGGCAAAGGCATCAAGGCGATATTTAAGAAAGACAACCTCACCGTGACATGGCACGCCGTACTGCGCAATGGCTCACACTATCTCCGCACCACGCTCGAAGTATCCTCTAGCGTCGACCAGGCGATGCAGTCTATCACACCGATGATTTACGATGTAGATACCGAGACGGCAGGAACAGTGCCCGTAGTAGTGGGCAACACGCGCGGCGCCGTATTAGCTAGCAATAAAATATTTGCCGGACTCGAGACCCCGATGGGTGTAAACTCTGCGCAAGTGGAGAACGCAGGCATGGAAAGTTTCACGCCAAAGGGTTGGAACTCTCAGTCGTTCAAGTGGGAGCCTGGTGATGAACTGCCTCAGGGCATTCGCGACCTAGATATCAAGGTAGACAACAATGCTGTTTCGGTCGACGATGTACTCGGTGCTCGCGGTTACGTGACTTTCCGCAAGACAGGAGCTCAGACCCTTACCTTTAAATATACAAGTGGCAGCCACCGACTTGATATCGTGGGCGTTGACGTAGTAGATGGACAAGGCAACGTAAAGGCTAGCGACTATCACTGCGGATACACGGGGGGTCAGACCTCTAATAATGTATACACGCTCAACATTCCCGAAGCGGGTGCTTACGTGCTCCGCTATTTTACAGCAGGCACAAAGCGCTCTGACTTTAATAGTAATGGTACGATTACCTTCAGTGATAAGATTGCTGTGCCCGTGGTGGTATATGATCTCGTAGCTGGCAAAGACGATAGCAAGACCGAGACTTCTGCATCTCAGAAGAAGGTTAGCGCCATGACCACAAAGGCCACCAACACCATTACCACCTACGATCGCACTGATTGGACCGTAACTGCCGATGGCTATAATAGCGACAACGGAACGGGCGGTGTAGAAGCTATCATTGATGGCAATGTGAACACCTATTGGCACTCACACTATGACGACAATACCAATAAGGCCATGCCCCACTGGTTTATGCTCGACATGAAGGAGTCAAAGGCAGTTCAAGCCTTGGGCATCGTGACCCGTCAAGCCGAAAAGACTGTAAACGGTCACATTAAGGAATACGAAATCTACACTGGCGACGATAAGGACAACTTGACAAAGCAAACCTCGGGTACGCTGACTTATAGCAAAGACCTCGTATGGATTCCACTGCCTACGCAAGTGACGGCTCGCTACGTGAAAGTTCTTATCAAATCGTCACAGAATGGTGCCCAATTTGCTTGTTGCGCAGAGTGCTACATCTCGCCCGACAATCCTTACGCAGAACAGGAATTGACTAGTTTCGACGTTGACGAAGGAACCACTCGTGTTTTCACTCCACAAAGTTGGACAGAAGTGGCCGAAGACGACATTCCTTGGCGCGTGAAGGAACAAGACCAAGCTTACCCCAACATTATGCAGAAGTGTATGGACGTACAGTTTGCCGTGAATGGTGGTACGTTTAAGACGACTTTCCAATATGGCAGCGGTAGCAATCGCCTCAACATGGTGGGCGTAGACCTGCTCGATGAGCGCAACGACGTGGTAGCTTCCGACTATCATGCTGGCTACACGGGCAATCAACAAGGAAATAATGAATACACTCTTTGGGTGCCCCGCGAAGGGAAATACAAACTCCGCATGATGGTGAGCAAGAAGAGTGAACCTATCACAGCTTCTGGTCTTATCAACTTCAACTACACCAAGGTGGACACCCTCCACATGATGGCTCCCACAGAAGTGCCTATTCAGGGCTATTGGCGCCGCAACACCACCCTGAAGCAAGGCAAGACATGGGAAGTAAGTTCAGTGGTTGGCTTGGTTGCCCCTGGTCAACAACGCCGTTCTTTCTTAGCCTATAGCGAGCGTGAGCGTGCAGTGCCTTGGCGCGCACTCCCCGTATACATCTCGTGGTACGAACTGAATATCGACCGCAACAATGCGAAGGGCAACAGTGGTGTGTACGACACGGCAGACCCCGACAATAAGAAGGGCGACTACACAGGCAATATGACGTCCGATCAGTGTGTAGACGTGATGAAACAGTGGAAAGAAAAGTTCTACGATGTCTACCACAAGGCTCCCTACGCATTCGTGTGGGACGATGGTTGGGACGCTTACGGAACGTGGACATTCAATTCCAACTTCCCCGACGGATTCACTCCCGAAGACAATTTGGCCAAGGGCATGGGCGCAGGCATTGGCGCTTGGCTAGGCCCTGTGGGTGGCTATGGCGGCAGTGGTACGTATCGCCGCAACTACTGGAACGGACGTGGTGGCATGCAGCTTAGCAATCAAGACTATCGCGACTACTTCGTGAGCTGCTGCACGAGCATGATAGACAAATACGATTTCCGCTTCTTCAAGTTTGATGGTATCAGTGCACAAGGCACCGCCTTCGGTCCCGATGCTGGTGATACGGGTATTGAGAATGCAGAAGCCATTATCGACATCGAAAAGGACGTACGCAAGAAGCTCCCCAATATCTTCTACAACACCACAGTGGGTACTTGGGCTTCGCCTTTCTGGTTCCACTATAGCGATGCCGTATGGCGTCAAGATGCCGACTGCTCTAAGATTAGCAACACAGGTACCGACCGTGAACAGTGGATTACATATCGCGACTACCAAGTGTACAAAATCTTCACACAAGGTTCACCGCTCTGCCCCATCAACACACTCATGACCCACGGACTTATCCTCACTAACTATGGTAAGGGTTATACACCGCGAGATATGTCATACGATGGCGTAGTGCGCGAAATGCGCTACGCATTCGGTTGCGGTTCGGGTATGGTAGAACTCTATACCGACTACAAACTGATGAACGAAATCAAGGATAATAGCGGCAAAGCCGGTGCTCTATGGGGCGACCTCGCTGAATGCATGGACTGGCAGGAACGCAATGCCGATGTATTGCCCGATATCCACTGGGTTGGTGGTAATCCTTGGGATGGTAGCAAGGTAAACATCTACGGATGGGCCGCATGGAACGGCAAGAAAACCACACTTACACTGCGCAACCCCGATGTAAAGGTTCGCACGCTGACCACCACACTACGTAAGGTGTTCGACATCCCCGATTACATCAAAACCACTATTGACCTTACGAGTTCATTCACCGACCAAGTGATTGGTGGCGACAATGGCTTGCGTGGCATCGAGGTGGACAAGCCCATCAACATCGACGATGAGATTACCTTCACCATGCCTGCATCGAGCGTCTACGTGTTCGAAGGCAAGGACAATGGCAACTTCGACTACCCCACCACGGGCATTGAACGCGCCACAACATCGACCTCTGTCACCGATGCTAGCGTATACGACCTCTCTGGCCGTCGCCTCACCCAAGCCCAAAAGGGTATGGTCAACATCATAAGTGGTAAGAAAGTAATCAAGTAAGGCAACTCTTTCCCAAGAGTAAGCCTCCGCTTATAACGCACAAAAAGCTCCGTTCTGTGTAGATGCAGAACGGAGCTTTTCTGTCTGATAACGGGGCAGCAGATGTTTTTGGTTGTAAGATGAAGAAAATGATTTGTCTTCGCACTCTCTCTACGATGCTATCGGTAGTTTCAATTGTTGTAGGATGAAGAAAGTGATTTGTCTTCCCGTCCACAGATGCACGTTTTTACCATTCACAGATGTCCATCTTCCCATTCACAGATGCTCATCTTTACGTCTACCGCTGCCGTGCGGTAGCTTTACCACAGGCCTGTGGTAGACGTGAAAGTCTTCATTGAGAAACGGAATGGTCTAGGTTCTAGATTGATAATGACGAAGTTTGGAACACTTCGTTCGCAGTTTATGAAATCCTCCGTTTATAAGGGGGTGAAATTCCCATCTATGCAGAGAGACGATTCTCGTTCCTTGAAATAAGACTGTATCTTCACGCAACAGCCTTACTACAACATGGAAAATGGGAAAACATACGACATAAGGAAAATACCAACTGGGAATATCCGCTGACCCCAGATAACGCCCTCTTGCCCATAGCCGACACTGACAGACAAGCCAAGAAGTGAAGCCTCAGAAGCCCACTATCTCCTAGCCCTATCAATCTCCTCCACAAGCCTATCGGAAACACCCGACACCACCTTGCGGCAAAACATCTTATCGCTCTCGCAGAGCATCTGCCAATCATCGAGCGTAAGATGCTTCACGCTGCCTTGATAGAAGATATAGTGAAGCGGCGTGAGCTGTGCTAACCCTGGAAAATAGCCTCTTCTAAGGAGCGCATTACGTGAGAAAGGAGAGTTGTATATAATCGTCTGCATGCAAAGTTCGCTCGGTACGTAGACCGTGCGGAAATAGCTTGCTATGCTTGGATTTTGCTTCATTGTGCGAAGCACGTAGCGGGCACAATCGAGGGTAATGGCCCAATAGTCCGACCCGAAATAGACATCGCGCAACGTACCATTGATACGCACCTGCGGGGTACGACGGAAGCCTAGTGCCGAGAGTACATGGCGCGAGGCAACGATGAGTTTGTTTTTCAGCCAAAGGTTCTTCCAAGACAAGTCGCGAAAAGGATGGTAATGAGTAATCTTTTGCAACTGGTCAGGATTGTCGGTATGCGTCAAGTTATAGCCTCCAATAAACTCTCCCTTAGGATGCTGGGCAAAGAATTGATGGATACGCTGGTTACTCCATAGCGGATAGTCCTGCCCGCTCAAGCAGACCACATGGCTATACGGCTGACCGCTCTCTACTGCTGCAAGAAGCAACTCTCGCTGATACTCCACCTGCTCATAGCCTCCCCAACTCACGGGATGGCGCTTCACGTAGTGTACCTTATCGGGCAATAGGCGACGAAATGGTGCGTCGTCTACACGAGCATCAATATGTACATAGAAATCGGCATCTACATCAAGAGCATCGATGAGTTGCTTCACGTGGTCGGGATCGCAATAGGCCGAAATGAGATATGCTAACATGAGGATATTGTGTCTTTATGGGATTGCAAAGTTAAGCATTTTCCATACGAAAAGCATCCCTCCTCGCGTGCTATTTCTGTCTTTGCACGCGAGGAGGGATGCTTTTCTTCGTAAGAGAGGATTTGGGGTTATACGAACACAGATATAACAGAACTAACAGATAATTCTCTATCTGTGTTATCTGTGCTATCTGTGTTCAAAAATAAAGATCTAACAGATAATTCTGAGTTATTTTTTGAACATTACTAACCAGCCAAAATGCTGTAGCCAGCGGCTTCAATGCCTTCGTGGAGCTCATCGATGTGCTTCTGATCGCGCGTCTCGAGCACCATGCGTAGGTTGCACGAATTCACGTCGGGGCTTTCGCCGTTACGCTCGTGGTGGATAGAGATAATGTTGGCGCCATGCGTGCAGATGACTTGACACAATCCGAGCAACGAGCCTGGACGGTCGGCCATTTCAATGAGCATCTCCGTGGTACGCCCCCCCTTCATCAAGCCTCGATTGATTACACGGCTCAAGATGGTCACGTCGATATTACCACCGCTCACAATGCAACATACATTCTTGCCTTTAATATCTACTTTATTAAACATAGCAGCAGCCACACTCACTGCTCCTGCACCTTCGGCAATAAGCTTATGCTGCTCAATGAGGGCAAGAATTGCAGCGCAGATTTCGTCTTCCGTAACGCTTACGATATCGTCGACATACTGCTGACAATATTCAAATGTATGCACACCGGGCTCTTTCACGGCAATGCCATCGGCTATGGTCAATACGTTGGTGAGCGTCTCTATCTGGTTGTGGTCCACACTATTGAGCATACTGGGCGCACCTTGTGCCTGCACACCGACCACGCGTACAGAAGGCTTCAATGCCTTGACAGCAAAGGCCACACCACTTGCAAGGCCGCCTCCACCAATGGGCACGAAAATGACATCGATATCGGGATTCTCATTAAGTATTTCCATGCCCACCGTGCCTTGTCCGGCAATCACCTGCTCATCGTCGAAGGGATGGATAAAGGTCATATGCTTCTCCTCATTGAGCTGCATGGCACGGGCATAAGCATCATCGTAGACGCCAGGCACAAGGCATACGTCTGCACCCATTTCACGAGTGGCTTCCACCTTTGAGATAGGAGCGCCCGAGGGCATAGATATCAGTGCGGGTATGCCATAACGACGCGCGGCCAAGGCCACACCTTGCGCATGGTTACCAGCCGAACAGGCTATTACGCCGTGAGCTTTCTCTTCTTCGCTGAGCTGCGAAATTTTAAATCCTGCTCCGCGCACCTTGAACGAACCGGTTACTTGCAAGTTCTCAGGCTTTAGGAATACGTTGGCTTCGGGATTTATTTTCTGCGTAGGGATGAGTTGTGTGCGACGCACCACGTCTTTCAACACGGTTGACGCCTTATATATAAGGTCGAGTGTGAGCATAAGCGTTTCTATCTTTTTGCTGTATAAAGTCGGGTTATGCTTGCAAATGTATAAAATATGTACTAACAAAAGAAGAGAAAGCACAATTATTTACCTTCTCTTCATCACTTTTCTTATTTCATATTAGGGGTCATTCCTTCTTTTTAACGTGAGTTCGGGATAATATTTCCATAAGCAATAAACCATATACGTTTCCAACCTCCCAAGGGTGACCATAAAATAATCACCGATAAGATTAGAATAAGCTCATGCCGAGCATACTACAAATAGCACGTTCAGCCATGATATATTAGCCGAACGTGCTATCTTGTTTCTCTACAAGACAAAGCGGACTTTCGCTCTGCTTATTCTCATTTGTTCTTCACTAATCTGATGCGATGGTCGATACACGAGGGAAGTTCGTCTTCATAGTGCGTCACCATGATGAGCGTCTTTCCGGGCTGATGCATGTATTGATCGATTACGCTCTGAGCATGCAAACGATGCTCATCGTCGAGGCCATGGAAGGGTTCGTCCAGGATTAAAAGATCGGGGCTCTTGACAAAGGCTCGCACTAGGAGTATGAGACGCTGCTCGCCCGACGAGAGCTTCATGTAATTGCGCTCGGCCAGGTCTTCTGCTTCAAACATGGAGAGCCACTTCATGCAACGCTCACGCTCCTCGGCATTGGCACGCTTATAAAGTCCGATGGTGTCGCGCAGCCCACTGGCTACAATATCAATGGCGGGAAGATCTTTGCGGTAGGTAGAGAATATTTCGGGCGATACGTAGCCAATGTGACGCTTAATGTCCCAAATGCTTTCACCGCGGCCTCGCTGGTGTCCGAAGAGGCGAATGTCGCACGCATAGCCTTGCGGATTGTCGGCACAGACGAGCGAGAGAAGTGTAGATTTGCCCGCTCCATTCTCGCCCATAAGAGCCCAATGTTCTCCTCGCATCACTTTCCAGTTGAGATCGCGCAGGATGGTGCGCTCACCATAGCGGATGTGAATGTTGCGGAAGTCTATCACGCACTCCGATGCGGCATGGTCCATGATATCCTCGGGCATAGAGGAGTTGGGAACATCGGGCGTCGATACCTTGCCTAGGAACTCCTTATATGCTTCTAGACTGATAGGTGCGTCAACTCGCTTATCGTGTACTCTCACCACACTCTGTACGAAAGGCGGAACATCTGAGCCACGACTTACTACAAGTACCAATGTGACACGTTGGGCCAGGCGTTCGAGCACGGAGTTGAGCATCTGTCGAGCCTCAACATCGAGACCTATATAGGGATTATCTATGATTAACACCTTCGGACATGATAAGAGCATCTTCGCTATCTGCAAGCGTCTCAACTCGCCACTCGAGAGCTGATTGACGGGCTTCTCTCCATGCGCAGCTATGCCTATTTCGCGCAGTAGGTCTGCATTGGGCAGGCTTTCTAATCCATCGCTCACGATGGGCTGTTTTTTCTCTTCAATTGCTGTATCTTCGGCACTCGCCAATGCTCTTTGCTGCGCTGATCCGCCCCATGCCATGCATGCTTGCTTTAGCACTTCGTTGACGGTGGGAAACACTTGTTCGTCAGCCTGATTCCATCGCTGCTGATAGTAGGCTGGTTCGTTGCCGCCATATACATCGCGAAAATTTACCTGGCGCACATTGCTACTCACACGGCAATCGGCATCACAGCCGAAGTCGTACGTTGCAGCATCGCCAAGCAATGGGTGTGCTCCTGTGAGCATGTCTACTAAAAAGGATTTACCACTTCCGTTACGACCACAGATGGCCATGGTCGTTCCCTCTTCAAGGCGAAAATCGAGGGGAGCTGCAAGGCGATAATCAGGATGACGCGTTACGCCTTGCTTGATGCATATATAAGTACGAGACATGGGGGATAGTTTGTTCGTTAAGTTTAGGGTGGTTTATAGTCTACAAGAGTTCGAGTGTGAAGCCCTCATAACGTATTTTTCCTTGCTCGGTCAAATGCTGAATGGCACGTTGAAGAATTTCAGCTGGATAGCCCGATTGTTGGAGCTGAGAGAGCATGCAGGAACGTGTCGAGCCTTGCTCATTTTTTTCACCATCTTCTTGATTATTGAGAGTAGTGATTTCCTCTTTATGAATTGAGGCTAGGAAATCGAGCAAATACGCTTCAGCTGACTTCACTTTCTTTTCGGCAGAGAGACTTTGAATGTGCTTTTCTCTACTGATGCACACGTCGCAATAGCCGCAATCGGGTCCCTCGTCGGCAAAGTAGTGGAGGAGATAACGGCTACGGCATATGTCGGTCTGCGTAAAATAGCCTAGCATGGAATCTATACGAGCCTTGTACTGTTCGAGACGACGCTCATAGATGTCGGGCGAGATCTCCACCAGATTGCTATCGATGCGGCGACTGATATATGTGATCTGCGGCACGCTTTTTCCGGGAATATAGTTGACTACTCGGAGTTGAGTCATATGGCGCAGTTTGTCATAGACCTCTTCACGCGTCAAATGGCATTTCTCGGCAATGCGATCTTCCTCCACAGGAACGTAATCAGAGAAGACGCCGCAATGAGTGCGTAGCAACGCATTGAGCACGCGCTCTTCGTGAGCATCAAGATAGTCGACACCATAGAGTTCGTCGCGCCTTACGAGGAACATGATACGTGACCCCGTTTCACCTTCTAGACTGAAATGGATGTATCCCGCTCTAGTAAGCAGATTGAGCGCACTCACTAGCACGACGGGGAAATGCTTAAACACGCGACAGAAGCGGTCGATATCGAAATCGAAGGTACGTCCCTCAGCATCGCCCTCAGCTATCTGATAGAAAGAAGCGAGGTCGGAATAAACACGGCGAATGTAGCTTCGCTCGGGAAAGGTCTGCGAAAGGCGCGTGTTTAGTTTCTGTATATCGCTTCGATTGTAGAGCAACACTGCATAGGACACTGCACCATCACGGCCTCCGCGCCCTGCTTCTTGATAGTAGGCTTCGAGCGAGTCGGGCACATCTATATGAACAACTAAACGCACGTCGGGCTTATCTATCCCCATACCAAAGGCATTGGTGGCTACCATGATGCGGGTTTCATCGCTTTGCCAGGATAGCTGACGCATATCTTTATCGAGCGAAGTAAGTCCTGCATGATAGTATAGGGCGGGAAGTCCGCTCTGATTGAGTATCTCTGCCACTTCGCGAGTTCGTTTTCGAGAGCGTGTATAGACGATCGCAGATCCCGGAACACTGCGAAGTATGTGTATGAGTTGCTCTATTTTATCCTCCGCTTGACGCACAATGTAGTGAAGGTTAGGCCGCTCAAAGCTCATACGAAACACCTGTCCGTTCCGAAAGTCCAACTTCTCTTGAATATCTTTCACCACGAGAGGTGTGGCCGTTGCAGTAAGTGCTAGTATGGGAATGTTGGGAAGCAAATTGCGTATGGTCGCAATCTGTAAGTATTGAGGACGAAAATCATAGCCCCACTGCGAGATGCAGTGAGCCTCATCTACTGTGATAAGACATACCTTCATGCCACGCAGTTTGCTCTGAAAAAGTGAAGTGGCAAGACGCTCTGGCGAGACGTAAAGAAACTTATAAGCTCCGAAGATGGCATTGTCAAGACGTTGCACCACTTCGGCCCGGCTCAATCCTGCATAAACAGCCTCTGCAGGTATACCCCTTCGGCGCAAGTTCTGCACTTGGTCTTTCATGAGAGCAATGAGCGGAGTCACCACAATACACAGACCCTCCATGCCCATCGTGGGCACCTGAAAGGTAAGGCTCTTGCCACCACCAGTGGGCATGAGCCCTAACGTGTCGTGCCCTGCCGATATGCTTTCGATAATGCTCAACTGTATGCTTCGAAATGCGGGATATCCCCAATAACGACGCAGTATGGCGAACCAATCAGACGGAGTAGATGCTGAAGCTTCTGCTTGCGGCTCTGAAATAGGCTCTTCATTCTCAAAGGGATGCTGACTCTGAGCCTCTGCATCTTGAGATTGTTGCTCGAAAGAAGTATGCTGCATGGGAAAGAGAATATACAAATTAGTTGCAGGGACGAATATCGTCTATCTGTAACTGCACTTCGCCTCGCTTATGCGTGTTCTCCTCAATAGTATAACAGATATCGAAGGCGCGTTTCGTCTTAATGTAGCGAGCTTGCGAACTTTGTCCGAAAGCAATTCCATTCATCACGTTGTTACTCTTATTGTCCACTAGCTCTAGCTTGATGTGCTCCTGTCCGCGTCCCACTACTTTGCTAGTGCCGTAGTCGTAGACGCGGCGCGTACAGAAGATGGGCTTCAAATTGCCCGGACCGAAAGGAGCAAAGCGACGCAACTGCTGATAGAAACGAAAGGTCACGTCCTTAAAATCAAGTTCTGCATCGATGTTAAGACTAGCCTCTGTCTGTTCGTCGAGGATGTGTTCAGACACGTACTGTTCAAAGCGTTGGCTAAATTCTTCAACGTGTTCCACAGGAAGTGTTAGCCCCGCGGCATAAGTATGACCGCCGAAGTTTTCGAGCAGGTCTTGACAACTCTGCACAGCCTTGTAGACATCGAAGCCCGACACAGAACGTGCCGAACCCGTGGCCATTCCCTCGGAACGAGTCAATACAACCGCAGGACGATAATAGAGTTCTGTAAGACGAGAAGCCACAATACCTATCACGCCTTTATGCCATGCTTCGTTGTAGATTACGATGCTACGGCGAGAGTCGAGTTCGGGAAGGTCTTTCACCTGCTCCACGGCCTCCTCGGTCATTTGCTTGTCAAGATCCTTGCGCGCCTCGTTGTAGAGGTTGATACGCCCAGCCTTCTCAAGCGCCGACTGATAGTCGCGATCGACGAGTAGCTCTACGGCTTCCTTCCCATTCTGCATACGTCCAGAGGCGTTGATACGCGGACCAATTTTGAAAATAATATCGTTCATCGTCAGTTCACGATCGGACAGGCCACATACCTCAATGATGGCCTGCAGGCCAATACTAGGATTGGAATTGAGACAGCGCAGGCCATGATAGGCCAATACACGATTCTCGCCCATCACAGGCACGATATCAGAGGCGATACTCACAGCGCAGAGGTCGAGCAAAGAGGTGAGCTTGTTGAACTCTATGCCATTGCTCACAGCGAAGGCCTGCATAAACTTGAACCCTACGCCACATCCCGAAAGGTGGGTGTAGGGGTAATGATTGTCGCGCCGCTTGGGATTAAGAATGGCCACAGCACAAGGCAACTCATCGTCGGGCACATGGTGATCGCAGATAATGAAGTCGATACCCTGAATTTTAGCATAAGCTATCTCCTCTACAGCCTTAATACCACAGTCGAGCACGATAATAAGTCCTACGCCAGTCTGCGCAGCAAAATCGATACCTTTCTTCGAGATACCATAACCCTCTTCATAGCGATCGGGGATGTAGAAATCGATGTTGGAGTAGTATTGCAGCAAAAACTTGTAGACCAAGGCAACGGCTGTACAGCCATCCACATCGTAGTCGCCATACACGAGGATGCGCTCTTTGCGGCCCATAGCCAGATTAAGGCGATCCACTGCCTGCTGCATATCATTCATAAGGAAGGGATCATGCAGTTCCGTCAGTTGCGGACGGAAAAAGTGGCGAGCTTCCTGCGGCGTATGGATGCCCCGCTCGAAGAGTAGCTTGCCGAGGGCGGGATGGATGCCCACCTCTTGAGCCAGCTCTGCTTGCGCGGCAGCCTCGTCGTGGGTGGGTGCCTCGTAGTTCCATTTGTAAATCATGCTGATATATCATTTTTTATTTTCTTCTGAGTAAGGGAAAAGAAGGGCACGCACATCGGCTGTAAAGCCGCGTTTTGCCATGCCATATAGGTAGATGTTCTTGTGGGGGAAAACGCTCCGCAACTTCCACAAGTCACGTTCGTACCCAATTTAGCATGCTAAGTTATGAAGAAAACGTGATATAAGCGGTAAGAAAAGGCTTCTATTTTTACTTCTCCCGTTAATTGGATAGATTGAATAGAAGCATACAGGAGAAAAATAGCTACTACCATAATGTCTCTTCATGAGGGCCTTTCCGTTTCAATATGAGGGTTTAGCTATCGTTCAACGCCCAGTGACTGATCGTTCAACGCCCAGTGACTGAACGTTCAACGCCCAGTGACTGATCGTTCATTGGGCGTTGAACGATGGCTATATGCCCATCCGCAAACGGTTACATGCCCATCTTCAGACGCTTACATTCCCATCTACAAGCGAAAAGAGCATGCACAATATAACACGCCCCCTCGGCTCTCCCTATTCTAAGATATTATGCTCCCCCCTTTCCCATAGTGGGAAGAGACTGTAAGGAGTAATGCCTTTCTCCTCCCCGCCCTTGTCCACGTGGTACGTATTTCGTACTTTTGCACCCTAAAAATCAAGCACATACAAACTCTCATACATGGTATCAGTAGACGGACTCGCCGTGGAATTTGGCGGCACTACCCTATTTAGCGACATTTCTTTTGTAATCAACGACTCCGACCGCATTGCTCTGATGGGCAAGAATGGTGCGGGAAAAAGCACGCTGCTCAAAATCTTGGCAGGAGTGAGGAAGCCCACGCGCGGCTCGGTCTCTGCGCCGAAAGATACGGTGATAGCTTATCTGCCCCAGCACCTCATGACCGAAGACGGCCGCACAGTGTTCGAGGAAGCGAGCCAAGCCTTTGCCCACCTACACGAAATGCAGGCTCACCTTGACGACCTCAACCGCCAGCTCGGTGAACGCACTGACTACGAGAGTGATGAATACATGGCGCTCATAGAGGAAGTGGCCACGCTGAGCGAAAAATTTTATGCCATTGACATGACACACTTCGAGGAGGACGTGGAGAAGACGCTCCTCGGACTGGGCTTTGAGCGCACGGACTTCGACCGACAGACGAGCGAATTCTCGGGAGGATGGCGTATGCGCATCGAGCTTGCTAAGATGCTACTACAAAAGCCAGACCTTCTTCTACTAGACGAGCCTACCAACCATCTCGATATTGAATCAATAGGATGGCTAGAAGAGTTTCTTATCAATAGCGGAAAGGCTGTGATGGTAATCAGTCACGACCGTAAATTCGTGGACAACATCACAACACGCACCATCGAGGTGACAATGGGACGCATCTACGACTACAAGGTGAACTATTCGCACTACTTACAACTACGAGCCGAACGTCGCGAGCAGCAACAGAAACAGTACGAAGAACAGCAGAAGATGATACAGGAAACGAAGGAATTCATCGAACGCTTCAAAGGTACTTACTCTAAGACATTTCAGGTGCAAAGCCGTGTGAAGATGCTTGAGAAACTTGAAATTATCGAGGTGGACGAGATGGACACATCGGCTCTGCGCCTAAAGTTTCCCCCTTCGCCACGCAGCGGACAATATCCTGTAACGGCCGATAGCGTGGGCAAGGCTTTCGACAGCAAACGCATCTTCAAAGATGCCACTTTCACCATAGAGCGCGGAGCGAAAGTGGCCTTTGTTGGACGCAACGGCGAAGGTAAATCGACGATGGTAAAATGTATCATGGGCGAGCTAGAACATGAGGGAACGCTCACGCTGGGACACAACGTGCAGATAGGCTACTTTGCACAAAATCAAGCATCGCTGCTCGACGGGGAGCTAACGGTATTCCAGACCATTGACGACGTGGCGAAGGGCGAGATTCGCAACAAAATACGCGACCTTCTAGGGGCTTTCATGTTTGGCGGAGAAGCAAGCACGAAGAAAGTCAAGGTGCTTTCAGGCGGTGAGCGCACTCGCTTGGCGCTGCTCAAGCTTCTACTTGAACCGGTCAATCTGCTCATCCTAGACGAACCTACCAACCACCTCGATCTGCGCACCAAAGACGTGCTAAAACAGGCGCTGCAAGATTTCGATGGCACGCTCATCTGTGTGAGTCACGACCGCGACTTCCTTGACGGCCTTGTGAGCCGCGTCTACGAATTTGGTGGAGGAAGAGTGAAGGAACACCTCTGCGGCATCTACGAATTCCTGGAGAAGAAGAAGATGGAGGAGTTGAGCGAACTTGAGCGAAAGTAGGCACACGCGGCTATTATATATCTTGACCTTTACCCCTTTTGTGCCGACGCGGGACGCGCTGTCCACAGAGCTATGTAGAAAATTACTACATAGTACGTGGACAGCGCGTCCCGCGCTGAGCATACCTATACTTATATAAGGGAGACTCTCTATAAAGGATTACTTTCCCACCGATAGTCGAGAGATAAATTCGTTCACCGCTGCGCGATAAGTATCGCCCACTGGGATTTCAGCACCTGTATCAAGAACGATTGAGCTACGATTGAGCTCACGAATATGATTGAGATTTATCAGATAAGAACGGTGTACGCGCATAAATGGGAGGGGCGGCGAGAGCCTATCTTCAATGCGCTTCATACTGAGCAACACGATGATGGGCTTAGGCTGGGAAGTGGTGTAGATGCGCAAGTATTCGCTCATACCTTTCACATAGACAATCTCGCTGATACACACTCTCACTACCTTATAGTCGCTCTTGAAGAATATAAAATCATCAACCGATGGAGGCTGAACCGCTGCAACGGACTCCAACGAAGAGGAGTGTAACTGCTCCCAACGTTCGCGCACATGGTTGGCCGCACGCAACAGGTCGGACAGACCATAAGGTTTTAGCAGATAGTCCACAGCATCGGCCTTATAACCTTCGATGGCATATTCGGAATAAGCCGTGGTGAACACGACTAGAGGGGAATTCGTGAGGCTATGTACAAGTTCCAACCCATTGAGGTCGGGCATATTGATATCGAGAAAAAGGGCATCGACTCGCTCATCGTGGAGCAAGCGCATAGCTTCTGACACTGTGAGACAACTTCCCACTATTTCAAAGAAGGGAACTTGTTCAAGATACGACGTGAGTTGTTGTAGAGCCAAAGGCTCATCGTCGAGGGCTAAACATCTAATCATACGCTTTGAGGAGTAAGGGGCACCGACAAGCGCACGCTATAGTCGGTGGAGGTTGGATGGATCTGAAGTAGGAAATCGTTGTGATAGATTAGCCGAAGGCGCTGCTTTACGTTGGCTATACCTACACCGCCTGGCTTCGAATTGTCACAGCGCGGACGGCTATTGCGACAGCAAAACTCCACACGCCCGCCCGCTTGTATGAGGCTCACTTCTACAAAGGAATCTTGCTCATAGCTGATGCCATGCTTGAAAGCATTCTCTACGAAGGTGACATAAAGCAACGGAGGCACCATAGCGGTGGAGTCGACCGAGGGGGAAAGCGAAAGCGCGATGCGCACTTGACTAGCATAGCGTATGCGCATGAGATTCACATAGTCGCGCAGGAAATCTTGCTCACGCTGCAAAGGCGAAAGGGACTTATTGCCATCATAGAGCACATAGCGCATAAGCCGCGAGAGCACTTCTATCATCTTTTCTGCCTGAGGGGGATTGATGCTCACGAGGGCATGAATATTGTTGAGCGTATTCATAAAGAAGTGCGGATTTATCTGATATTTCAGATAAGCTAACTGCTGCTGCAGATTTTCTTTTTCCAGACGTTGCATGCGTTTGCGATCGTCGGCCGACTTGAAATAGTACTTCACACCCACATTGGCTAGCACCATAAGAAACACAAAGGTGAACATTATCGTTTCGCGCGAGCCTAGCTCAAACATGAACACATTGCGTCGTTTGTGTCTGCCGCGACGGCCGGAGAAACGACGATTTTCAGGAGATTGACCATCGTCGATCCAAGGATGGGGCGGAACATCATCAGCCATCTTAGGCCGCAACATTTCCATGCGAGTTGGACGTGGGCCACGCCATCGGCGATGGGGCGAGAAGTAACGCTGAAACGCGCCAAGGCTCACAAGAAGCATCACGAGCAAAAGCAGATATGTAAACACTCGCTTGCGGTAGACAAGCATTGGCGCGAGCAGATAATTGTGTAAGCAAAACACGAGGAATAACACGCTGAGCGTCATCCACTCGCCCGTTACCATAAACCAATTGAAGGAACGATGAGTCACCGCCTCATTGACAAACTCCGTAAATACGGGAGCTATGTAGAGTATGAGCCAAAGTGCTGCATAAAGCAGGTTTTCGGCTTTCTTTTGTCCTTTCACGATGGAAGAATTATTGCGTTTCACGCCCTAAAATTAAGATTTTCTTTTTATCTAGCCAAATGCGCACATCTCACAGGAAATGACATTTTAGACGGTTCTACACCCAATATGCCCCATACACTGAGAGAAGTGGGCTGTTTGTTGATTCTTTTTGGAAATTGTCGCCAAAGGGTCTACTTTTGCAAATGTAAACAATGCGCTACCGTAGCTCTTCTTGTGCGCTGCCGCAATGATTGTCTTTCCATGCTTCTACTGACTTCTATGGCACATCCTGGAAGTATTACTCACACATTACACAATGATTAGATTTTTTTCTTTTTTCTCGCCTTATTTTTTCCAGCCACAGCGCAAACGCTGAGGATACATTCGGGGCCACTTACCACAGCTTTCCGTGCCGAAGTGGGCGAAATGCCGCTGACAGATGGTGCTTCGCTGACCATCGGCAATCAAACTTTTCTGCTTTCTGAAATAGATAGTATCACGACCGACCGCACTACCATGGCCGACAATTCCGTGACGGTGGTATACGATGGAAGTTCTGCTCACGTGGTGGTGGCTGCCAACGTTGCCCCTTGGCTCACAGTAAGCGTGAATGGTGCACATGTAAGTATTGTACAAGATACGGAATTGCCCTCTGAAGTGACATATACACTACAGGGAACGGCCACGGATGGTTCATTCTGGATGGATGGAAAATTGAAGGCTTCGCTCATAATGAAAGGGCTGAACCTTACATGCAAGGACAGCGCAGCTGTAAACATTCGATGTGGAAAACGCATTTCGTTGACGCTCGCCGATGGCACAGAAAACTTCCTAACTGACGGCGCCACTGGCTCGCAAAAGGGATGTTTCATGGTGAAAGGCCACACCGAAGTGAAAGGGGGCGGTTTGTTGCAACTCACGGGCAATGCTGCACACGGATTTTGGGGAGGGGAATATCTTGAACTAAAAAAGACCACAGGCACCATCATCGTGGCTAAAGCAACTAAGGACGGACTGAACGTAAACCAATACGTCAACATCAAGGGAGGCACGCTGCAAGTGCTCTCTGCAGGTGATGATGGCATTCAGGTGACGCGCACGGATAATACCACCGATGAACTCAATGGACAATTTCTCATGAGCGGCGGCAGCGTATCGTTACTCTGCGCCGCCAATGCAGCTAAAGGCATCAAATGCGAGGATTCGCTCAAGGTGAGCGGAGGAACAATCGACATAACAATGACAGGCGGAGGACTCTACAGTTCGACCGATGCTGACGTGTCGGCCGCATGCGGCATCAAAGTGGATGGTGCGGCCACATTCGACGGGGGAAACGTGACGATTTTATCCTCGGGCGCCGGCGGTAAAGGCATAAACTGCACGGGCGATTTGACCATCAATTCGGGCACTTTTTCCATCAATACGAAAGGCAAACAATACGCTTACAACCGACTGACTTCTTCGCCCAAAGGCATCCGTTCCGAGGGAGTGCTCATGGTGAACGGCGGCAGTCTAAATGTGAGCTGTTCGGGAGGTGAAGGCTCCGAGGGCATCGAAAGCAAGAAGGAACTTTACATCACTGATGGCGACCTTATCGTGCAGACTTACGACGATGCGCTAAATGCTACCAACAAGATAAGCATTAGCGGAGGACGCATCTACGCTTATGCCTCTAACAACGATGGCATCGATTCCAATGGCACACTCAGCATCTCGGGCGGTCTCGTCATGGCTACGGGGGCTAATCAACCTGAAGAAGGATTCGACTGCGACCAAAACACATTCGCCATCACGGGCGGCACACTCATCGGCCTTGGTGGCAGCACTTCTACACCCACATCTTCCGTCACCACACAACCCGTAGCCGTCGTTAGCAATAAATCTCTTACGCAAGGCCAATACCTTGTGTTGAAGGCTTCCGATGGCACAGTCATTTGGTCATACCTCATCCCCCGCACCTACAGTCAAGCCACACTTCTCGTATCTTCTCCCCAGCTAAGCGTAGGCAGTTCCTACACACTGACCACCGGTGCAACCGTAACAGGTGGAAACGCTTGGCAAGGCTATGCTACCGATTCTACCATAAGCGGCGGTTCCACATTACAGTCGCTCACGCTCTCTCAGATGGTCACCTCTTCGGGTTCCTCTAGTGGAGGCGGTCCTGGCGGTGGAGGTGGTGGTCCTGGCGGAGGCGGAGGTCGCCCAGGCGGATGGTAAGACGAGCGACCTATCCTCTAATCCATCTCATAAATTCATCTTAGGCGGACTGAACGATTGTTTTGTAATTTCACATTTCTTGTATCTGCGTTTGCAATCATTCAGTCCGCCTTTTTTATACCCCATATTACTCACGTGCGCATACTACCCAAATCCCTATAAAACGCCTACACTTCATCACGACGATCTCTTTATTCAAGTTTCGAATTTAGTCAAGGCGGACGGAATTATCGTGCAAGTCAAATGCAATCAAGCTTGCTTGAATTGCTGAGCCGCAGCCGATAATGCACGGGCTGA
>ERZ1034984.307-NODE-307-length-55513-cov-46.346406_pt1 | contig 55513 bp, 35 predicted proteins | sample MGYA00520589_ERZ1034984 | MGnify/ENA primary metagenome ERZ1034984 (study PRJEB33766, sample SAMN09781790) | gut metagenome | biome: gut microbiome | host: Homo sapiens | place: Madagascar | study: EMG produced TPA metagenomics assembly of the PRJNA485056 data...
CTCTATTAATATAGAAGCACAAATGCCCCCATGATTAACAGTCGTTAGTATAACATAAAATCTGCAACTCGCAAAGAACGAATTGCAGATTTTTACAAAAAATATACATTGTTTTTTATTTTGAACAATATTCCCTTCATTTTTTCATGGGGATCTCACCAAAAAGCGCCAAAGGATCTGCCTGCCGCACCATACGAAGTCTATGGCTTCCACATCCTTTGCTGCGATCAGACGTTCTCTGCGCCATACCCTGCCGTCTACCAGATAGCTGATCTCTCCCACGCACTCTCCTGCCTCCACGGGAGCCGTAAGGTACTGTTCCTTACGATAGAGGATCTCCACATTCTCGTCAGGACCCATTAAGAGTCCCTCCACTCCTTCCGTCTCCGAATCCGGTTCCACAGGCAATATGACCTCCTCTGTCAGTGCATCATTCTGTGCCCGCAGCACCGGAATCGGCATAAGCAGCTGTTCTCTGCCCGAAAACGTTTCTTCTTCAAAGCTTCGATATGTAAAATTCTCCAATCCATAAGTAAACAATTCCCTGCTGTCGCTCCATTTATAGGTCTTGTGATTCGGCCATCCGCAGGCAAGCAGCGCCACGATCAGACATTTTCCGTCCTGTTTTAGGGCTCCCACATAGCAGTATCCCGCCTTGTTCGTAAATCCGGTCTTGCCCGTAAACGCTCCGTCCATCATCTGCAGAAATGCGTTGTGGTTGTGACACTGAAAGGAGCGTCCGTTCTCCGTAAAACTGTAATCCTGCGTCCCTGTGATCTCTAAAAACAGATCCCTCTGTGGGGAAGTTTTCATACAGTACCTGAGAATCTCCGCCAGATCTTTTGCTGTGGTATGGTGTTCCCTCTCTAATGTACTTCCGTCCGACAGTGTCAGAGTCTCCGTGGCATCCAGCCCGTTTGGTGTGATGAACCAAGTATCTTCGCAGCCGATCTCTTCCGCCTTTTCATTCATTGCCTGCGCAAATCTATGTAATGCCGCCTTGCTCTCTTCGCCGGTATGTTCTGAGATCTCCCCCGTCTCTCCCAAAAGTTTTCCGCCGATGTATTCCCCCAGTACCACAGCAGTATCGTTATGGCTTTCCAGCATCAGGGAAAACAATAATTCTCTCACGGTATAGTGTTCTCCGCATTTCACATATAGCTTTACCTTGGGCATGGTGGCTGCATAGGCAGAGACGCTGACGGTTTCATCCACCTTTGCATTTTCCAGCACCAAAATACAGGTCATAATCTTGGTGGTACTTGCCATAGCCATGGGAATAGTTTCATTTTTTCCGTAAAGCACGCGTCCGGAATCCGCATCCAGAAGCACTGCTCCCTGTGCATACAGCTTAAACTCCTGTTGTAGATCGGATTTCCCGGTCTCATACCGGATCGCGTATGTCGGTTCGTTGTCTGTTATCCTATCTTCACGGAATTGTGATCCGCACAGACTTTCCAGACATATAATTCCCGCAAAAAGGGCACAAAAAAAGCCTCGCATAATCGTTGCTCCCAAAAAGGGTTACTTATTACTATGAGGCCGGTTCTTTGTCCTATTCTCTGTTTATATATTCAAAGTAAGCTGTACTTCCTGTTCCGCCTGCTGCTTAAATTCCTCCACCTGCACCGGATTCAGTTCCGGCAGTTCTTCCAGACTCTTCACGCCAAAGCAGCGTAAAAACTGCTCCGTGGTACCAAACAGCAAGGGTCTTCCGGGAGCATCCAGACGTCCCAGTTCCGTGATCAGATCGTATTCCAACAATTTGTTAATAGCATGGTCACAGCTGACACCTCTGACTCTCTCGATCTCCAGTCTCGTTACCGGCTGCTTATAGGCAATAATGGACAATGTCTCCAGCACGGTATCCGTCAGAGTCATTTTCCTCGGAGTCTTCGCGATCTTGATCAGATATTCGTACATATCCGCCTTGGTGCACAGCTGTACGGAATCGTCGAACTGTGTCAGACCGATACCTCTGTTCTCTTCCTCGTACCGCGCCGCCATGTCTTTTAATATAGACTTTGTCGTCTTCACATCCTCTTCGATCACTTCCGCAAGTCTGCTGATCTCCACGGAATCTCCCATGGTAAAAAGGATGGCCTCTATCACTGCTTCTGCTTTACTGCGTTCCATGCTAAAACCTCACTGTATCCTAAACGTTAGATGTAATCATAATATCATCGAATATATTTTCCTGGCTGATGTTGATCTTGCCGGTCTTCATCAGTTCCAGAATGATCAGGAATGTAACGATCACTTCCATTTTGCTGTTCTGCTTCTCCAAAAGCTTACGGAAGCTGAAGGTCTTATGTTCTCTGGCATAAGCCTCCACATACAGCATCTTGATGTCCATATCTACCTCATCCTTCTCGATATTGCCATACTGGCTGCGGACGGGGTCGATCTTGTCCTCCTGCTTCTTTACGATGGATCTGAAGATCTCATGAAGCTTGTTCAGATTCATATCGCCGATGAGTTCTTCGTAATCTATGGGCTGTCTGTAAGCTTCCACTTCCTTCGGAAGTCTCTGCTCTCTGTACATGTTCCTGGCAGCATCCACCTGACGGTCTCTGAGTTCAAAGGACATGTATTTGTACATCTTGTATTCCAACAACTTCTGAACCAGTTCGGCTCTGGGATCCTCTTCCTCGCCGTCCTCGTTCACTTCCTTGGGCAGCAGCATCTTGCACTTGATGTCGATCAGCGTCGCCGCCATCACCAGGAATTCACTCATGACATTCATATCTTCCCGCTGCATCTGCCTGATGTAATCCAGATACTGCGCTGTAATCTCTACAATAGGGATATCATAGATGTCTATTTTATTTTTTTCGATCAAATGAAGCAGCAGATCCAGTGGACCTTCAAACGCTTCCAGTTTTACAGATATTGCCATTTGATAAAACTCCTATTTCCCCTCGTCCGGCATAAGCTCCACTTCTAAGATCTCGCCCGGATTGAACAGCCGGATCGGTATCGTGTGCATTCCCAGTCCTCTGCTTAAGAGCATTCTGCTCTTCCCTATGGTAAACTCTCCGCCATCGTATTTTGGAAAAAGTCTCACATTGGGAGACACCACACCCTTTCCCCAAAAAGGAACTCTCACCATGCCGCCGTGGACATGACCGGATAACACCAGGTCTGCACCCCAGTCTGCGTATTTCGGAAAATAATCCGGGTCGTGGGCGATCAATATATTGAAATATTCTTCGGAGGGCTGTCCTAAAATCCCCGGCAGATATTCCGGATCCATGGGCTGTATCCCAAAACGTTTGTAGTACAGCCTGTCTATCTCAGAACCATAGATGCGAATCCCGTATTCTGGAAGATCCTTATGCTCGTTGACAAGCCTGTGAATACCGATCTTCGTAAGAGCTTCTTCATACCGTCCCGCCATATCCCCATAATTTTCAGGATACAGCTTCAGGCGGTGTTCATGGTTGCCGTTGCCGTAATAGACAGGATACTTCTTTGCAAGCTCCGTAAGAAATCCCACCGCCACATCCAGTGTTGCCTTCGGCTTCGCCGTCAGCATATCCCCGGCGATCAGGATCATGTCCGGTCCGATCTCATCGATCGCCTGCAGCAGTCTCTCATTTTCTTTTCCGTATCTCTTATTGTGCAGATCCGCCAGAACCACCGCCTTCACAGACTTTTTGATTCTCTGATCCCGCAGGGAATAATGCCGCACCACAAAGCGGTTACTGTCGTACAGCATTATCCACAGCATTATCACAAGGATTACTGCGATCACGGTAATCACTACATCCAACTCTTTTGCCCCCATGGTATGTTGCCAGATTATTGCCAATTTGTTCTATAGTATAACATATTATTTTGTCTTACAAAAGATAAAATTCCATTATTTTTCGCAGATAATCCTTATAAACCGCCTTCGCCACCGCATTTTCATACAGAATCGGTACACTGCCGATCTCCACGCCGTTCAGCAGATAGACCGCCCTGCCTGCCGTATCTCCTTCCGCAAAAGGTGCTATGGCAGTCTCCGGCAGTTCAATTTTCTTCTCCACGCCGTCCAGGGAATTTCCCTCCGTATCCAGATACCGGAATTCACTTTGGTATTTCACTGGCACCGTATCCTCTACGCCGCCCTGCACCCGCATATTCTGCAGGGGATCTGTATTCTCATCCAGATACAGATCGCTTATATTAAAACCGTAGCTAAGCAATGTCCGGGCGTCCTTAAAACGTGCCTTATAGTCCGGTGCCCCCATGATCACCGCGATCAGATCAATGCCATCCTTCGTTGCCGTGGCGGACAGACAGAATTTTGCTTTGGAAGTGGATCCGGTTTTCAATCCCGTAGTAAACGGATACTGTTTCAGCAATTTATTGGTACTGTTTAACGTGAATTTTGAGCTTCCCTGACTGGTCTCATGGGTGATGTCCTCCATCCAGATACCTGTATATTCAAATATTTTCGGATATTTTATCGTAAGCTCCCTGGACATGACCGCTACGTCCATTGCCGTCGTATAATGGCCGTCGGAATCCGTCAGGCCACAGCAGTCCTCGAAATGGGTATCCGTCATGCCAAGCTCCGACGCCTTCGCATTCATCTGTTCCACGAAAGCTTCTTCGCTTCCCGCTATGTATTCCGCCACCGCCACGCTGGCATCATTGCCCGAAGCTACAGCGATACATTTGATCAGGGTCTCTAAGGTCTGCACCTCATTTTCTGCCAGGAACACCTGAGAACCTCCCATGGAACTGGCATAGGCGCTCACCGTTACCGGATCCTCTAATTTGATCTTCCCCTGATCCAGAGCTTCAAAAGTCAAAAGCAATGTCATGATCTTGGTAATACTGGCAGGGCTTCGGCGTTCTCTTGCATTCTGCTCAAAGATCACCTTCCCGGTGGAGCTCTCCAGAAGCACCGCACTGGGAGCTTCGATCACTGCCGGTTCTGCACATACATTGATTCCGTTCCACCAGAATACCTGCATACTGATGCTGAATAGCAAGATCCCCGTGCAAATATATTTCCTGATTTTTTGCATAAAAAAGCCACACTCCCCTATCCTTTTCTAAAAGATATGGTCGTGTGGTCCTATATATACCTGTAAACCTGATGTTTTACGTCTTACCATCTGGCGATCAATGCCTGGCAGCGTTCCTTCAGTGCTTCTCCCTTACTGCGGACATCGATGTCGAATACCTTGATCAGTTGTACCGTATAATCAATCGCCACAAGCAACAGAATGCCCTGGATCAGGCGGGTTCCTATCTGCAGCTGCACCTTATCGATGATATGATACATGGCATCATGGACAAACTGCACGATTCCTATCGCATAAAATCCCCAGGCGACGGTACTCTCGAGGCAAATGATCCCCCGATAATTGAAGGGCTTATTATTATAATCCCACCATAATTCTCCCAGGAAACGGATCATACCGACCCCTACCAGATATTCAAAGGCCGTTGCCAGGATAGCTCCCAGAAAATATAATTCCACAAGCTTATCACGCAGCGGACTTAAGATCAGATATCCCAACACTCCGCCAAAACCATAGATCGGGCAAAACGGTCCCTTGCCAAATCCCCGGTTGGTAAGCTTTCGATTACAAAATGACATATAGGTAGACTCCAGTGCCCATCCGAGAACACTGTACAATACAAATGCTGCTAACAGATGATAGATATCTGTTCCCAGTATTTCATAACTCCACATTTGATCTCCCTCAAAAGTACAAAGTCCCCGGTGATCACGCCGAGGACTGTTGTTTAACATTAGTTATATTTACGTTTTCTTGCTGCTTCAGACTTCTTCTTACGTTTTACGCTAGGCTTCTCGTAATGCTCTCTCTTACGAATCTCCTGCTGGATACCAGCCTTAGCGCAGCTTCTCTTGAAACGACGTAAAGCGCTATCTAAAGTCTCGTTCTCTTTTACGATTACGTTTGACATCTTACACCCGACCTCCCTTCAGTCCCTTCAAGTAACATGACTGACTGGGTTATTCTAATGCGCAGTTGTTCTACACACATTTGATATTATAGCATAAAAAATGTATTCGTCAACTACTTTTTTAATTTTTTATTATATTATAGTCTCCGTAGCCCGCATGAAAATAAGGACAAGCAGACTCTAAGCAACCGTCGGTACTTAGCGAGGGTATTTTCCTCGCTTATGTACCGTTACGGTTAAGCGTCCGAAGCGAAAGCGGGTCTGCGGTTCTTATTCTCATGCGAGCTACCGGCTTTAACAAAATCTTATTTAAAAAACTTATCATAAATTCCAAACAGGAAAATAAAGATCACGATCAGGGGCAGTCCGTAGGTCAGATAACCGCGCATCCAGTCGTGGACTTTTAAGCCCTTGCCGGTATTTACTTCTGCCTTATAGTTCTCCCATCCCCAGCCGTATCTGGTCACGCAGAACAGCAGGTATACCAGGGATCCTAAGGGAAGGAACAGATTACTTACCAGGAAATCTTCAAAATCCAGTACCGCTCCGCCGAAGACAGCAAAACCATCCCAGCTCCACACATTATACCCCAGTACGCAGGGCACGGACAATGCAATGATCAGGAACAGGTTCACCAGGGAAGATTTCCTGCGGCTGGCACCGGTCAGTTCCATGCCACAGCAGATGATATTCTCGAACACAGCCAGCACCGTGGACAATGCTGCGAACGCCATAAACAGGAAGAATAAGCTCCCCCACAGACGGCCGTAAGGCATATTGGCGAAAATATTCGGCAGGGTTATGAAGATCAGGCTCGGTCCTGAGGTCTGATCCACCCCATAGGTAAAGCAGGCGGGGAAAATGATCAGTCCTGCGGTAATTGCCACGAAAGTATCCAATACCACAACTCTGACGGACTCACCCATCAGGGAATGATCCTTGCCGATGTAGCTTCCGAAGATCGCCATGGCACCAATACCAAGGCTTAAGGTAAAGAATGCCTGATTCATGGCACCTACCAGTGTAGCTACCACGCCGACCTCCTGCATGCGTCCAAAGTCAGGTACCAGGTAGAACTTCAGGCCTTCCTTTGCTCCCGCCATGAAGAAGCTGTTGATAGCAAGTACTACCATGATGGCAAGCAGTGCGATCATCATGACTTTCGTCACGCGCTCCAGACCATTCTGCAGTCCACCGGCACACACGACGATACCGATGATCACCACCAGTACCATCCAGAACATCATGACCCCCGGATCTGCCAGCATCCGAGTAAACTGTTCCGCTACCTCATCCGCGGAAAGTCCGGAAAGTTTACCGGCAGCCGTCATATAAAAATAGTGTAACATCCAGCCTGCTACCGTAGTGTAGAACATCATCAGCAGATAGCAGCCTGCCAGTGTAAAATATCCGTGGATATGCCACTTCTGACCCGGCTTCTCCAGTGCCTGGTAAGCCTTTACAGGACTTTTCTTGCTTGCTCTTCCCACAGCGAACTCCATGGTCATAATCGGCAGACCAAGGATCACCAGGAAGATCAGATAAAATAATACAAATGCGCCACCGCCGCCCTGGCCGGCCATGTATGGGAACTTCCATACATTACCGATGCCAATGGCACAGCCGGCAGACAACAGTATAAAGCCTAAACGGGATTTCAGATTCTCTCGTTCCATTATGCGAGCTGACCCTCCAGTACTTTGGACGCTTCCGCGATCGCTGCGGGAATGCCTGCGGGATTCTTACCGCCGGCCTGCGCCATATTCGGGCGTCCACCGCCGCCACCGCCTACCAGCGCTGCAATTCCCTTGATCAGGTTGCCCGCATGGGCGCCGGCCTTTACAGCACCGTCCGTTGCCATAGCGATCATATTCACCTTACCGTCCTGTGCGGAAAGCAGTACAACAACGCCTTCGCCAAGCTTATCCTTGAGCTGGTCGCCCAGGTCTCGCAAGCCATTCATATCCACACCGTCTACGCTGGTTGCCAGAAGTTTCGTACCCTTCACTTCCACCACCTGATCGAGTACATCGCCCAATGCAGATTGTGCCATCTTTGCCTTCAGGGATTCATTCTCTGCATTCAGTGCCTTCAGCTCTGCCTGCATATGCTGGATCTTCTCGGTCAGGGCTGCAGGAGTTGCCTTGGCTGCTGCAGCTGCCTTATTGAAGTTCTCTTCCATTGCCTGATAGTATGCCATGACATTGGCACCGGTCAGTGCTTCAATTCTTCTGACGCCGGCTGCGACACCGCTCTCGGACAGGATCTTGAAATAGCCGATCTCTCCGGTGTGCTTTACATGGGTACCACCGCACAGTTCCCTGGAGAAATCTCCCATAGATACCACGCGGACGGTCTCACCGTATTTTTCACCAAACAGAGCCATAGCTCCGCTCTTCTTCGCATCTTCGATGTTCATGACATCGGTAACGACTGCAATATCCTCTGCGATCTTCTCATTGACCAGAGCCTCTACCTTCGCAAGCTCTTCCGCAGTCACAGCCTGTCCGTGGCTGAAGTCGAAACGGGTTCTTGCGCCGTCCTGGTAGGAACCCTGCTGTTCTACATGATCGCCCAGTACGATCTGCAGTGCCTTCTGTAACAGATGGGTTGCGGAGTGGTTCTTGCAGACACTCTTTCTATTGTCGGTATCTACAGCAAGCTCTGCAGTATCATTTACGGATACGCTGCCGGATACGACCTTACCCACATGTCCGATGCGGCCACCTGCGATCTTCACAGTCTCAGTCACTTCAAAAGCACCGTTTTTCGTACGGATCACACCAAAGTCACCCTTCTGTCCGCCCATGGTAGCATAGAACGGGGTAACATCGGTGATCAGCGTACCGGTCTCTCCCTCATTTAAGGACTTCACCAGTTCGGTCTCGGATGCCAGTCCCACTACTTTACCTTCTGCGGTCAGAGTATCATAACCTACAAAATCGCTGGTGATTTTGTCATCCAGTCCATCAAATACGCCTGCAGCGGTAGTCAGCTTCTGGGAGAAGTTCTGTCCTTCTCTTGCCTTCTGCTTCTGCTCTTCCATGGCAGCGGCGAAGCCTTCCTCATCCACAGTCAGATTCTCTTCCTGCGCCAGCTCTACGGTCAGCTCCAGAGGGAATCCGAAGGTATCGTATAAGTAGAATGCGGACTTGCCGTCGATCTCCTTTTTACCTTCACTTCTCTTCTGCTCCAGAATCTTCTGCAGCTCCTTCATGCCGTTCTCCAGAGTGCTCTCGAAGCGGGCGATCTCTTTCTGCAGCTCGCTTAAGACGAACTCTCGGTTCTTCTTCATCAGAGGATAGCTCTCTGCATAGATCTCATCAATATACATAGCAGCAATATGCAGTAACTGCTCTGTAGTCATATTTAAAGTGCGTCCGTGTCTTACTGCACGACGGATCAGACGACGGAGAATATAGCCGGCACCGGTATTGGAGGGAAGCAGCTTCGCCTCATCACCGATCAGCATCACTCCGGTACGCAGATGGTCTGCCAGAATACGCATGGATCTGGTCAGCTTCTCATCCGCATTGTATTTCACACCGGAAGCCTCTTCAATGTAAGCGATCACCGGAGAAAACAGGTCTGTCTGGTATACATCTCTGGTACCGTTTAAGAATGCCAGAATACGCTCCAGTCCCCAGCCGGTATCTACGTTCTTCTGCTTTAAAGGAGTCAGATGACCGTCATGATGCTTCTCATACTGCATGAATACATCATTACCCAGCTCGGTGTATTTGCCACAGTCACAGCCGGGGCCGCAGTTCGGTCCGCAATCCGGTCTGTCAGCGATATAGAACATCTCACTGTCGGGACCGCAGGGGCCATATTCCAGTCCCCACCAGTTATCATCAGCGGGCAGATAATATACGTTTTCTTTTTTGAATCCGGAAGCGATACGATACTGTGCGCCTTCCTCGTCTCTGGGGGCATTATCATCACCGGCAAATACAGTGGCAGCCAGATGATCCGCATCAAATCCGAACACCTGGGTCAGCAGTTCAAAACTCCACTGGCAGCGTTCCTTCTTAAAATAATCACCAAGGCTCCAGCTTCCCAGCATCTCAAAGAAGGTTACATGGCTCTTGTCACCTACGGAATCGATATCATTAGTACGTACACAGCCCTGTACGTTACAGAGTCTGGTACCCAGAGGGTGCTTCTGTCCCAGCAGATAAGGCATCAGCGGCTGCATACCGGCAACGTTAAACATAACACCGGTGGAACCGTCGGATACCAGGGATACTGCTCCCACATCTACGTGGCCACGGTCTATATAAAATTGTTTCCAGGCTTTTCTCAGTTCATTAGAAGTGAATTGTCTCATTCTCTCGGTCTCCTTGTCTCAATAATTACATCTTTCGGAAAATAAACCTACATTTCTACATTATAATGTTATCGTTTCGCCGCGTCAAGAATAAAACATCACTCATTCTCGTCTTCCAGGATCTCGTTCAATGCCTCTCTGGCCTCCTCGATCTCCTCTTTTTTACCCTTTTTCAATGCAGCCTCGAAAACAGTGATATAACGATCCAGTTCTTTTCTCCGGTCTCCCAGTGCTTCCTCATACATCCGCTCCGCTCTGAGAAGCACCAGACGGTTCTCCTCCAGGTCTCTGGGCTGGATCTTCAGATAGGACAATTCTTCCATTCGCTTCTGGATCTCATCATCCGTCATCTGGTTGTCCTGTCCCTTGATGATCATTTTCTGGGTCAGTCCGGTGGATACCACCTTGACTTCCACTTCCAGCAGGGAATTGATGTCATAGGTGTAAGTCACATCCACGGCTTCACTGCCCCTGGGCCCTTTGGGAACATCAATGTTCAGTTCTCCCAGAAACAGATTATTTCTGGCGAAACGGCTCTCTCCCTGCAGTACCCGGACGCGCACCTTGTCCTGATTGTCTCTGACAGTGTACAACTGCTCCGTATGACTGGCGGGGATCACGGTGTTGCGCTCAATGATGGGACAGAAACGGCCGTCTTCAAATTTGCCTTCCTCGTATTCCACCACGACTTCCGTTCCTAATGTAAAGGAGCATACATCCGTCAGAATAACTTCCTTTACCTCCGCCCGGCGTTCCTTCATGGCCGCCTGGATCGCCGCGCCCAGTGCCACGGCTTCGTCCGGGTTCAGTCTTGTATCCGGGAATTTGCGGAACAGCCTGATCAGGAAATCCCTGACCACCGACAGTCTAGTGGCTCCGCCGATCAGCAATACCTCATCGATGTCCGACAGCTTCAGTCCTGCATCCGCCAGACTCTTCTTCACCGGTTCCCTGATCTTCATTAGCAGTTCTTCGCACTCTTCCTCATATTCTTTTAAGGCGATCTCTGCCGTTTTGTTCTCTTCACCCAGCATAAGTTCCATGGTCACCGCAGTCTGATCACTGATTCCCCGCTTGGCTTCTTCTGCCTTTTTATAGAGACGCACCTGTTCTTTCTCCGACAGATCCTTATAATGCAGTCCTGTCTTTTGCAGAAAAAGTTTCGACATCACTTCCGTGAAATCTTCACCGCCAAGATAATTGTCTCCGGCTACCGCCCGCACCTCCAGAATATTGTGATACAGCTCCAGAATGGAGACATCAAAAGTTCCGCCGCCCAGGTCAAATACCAGAAATCTGGTGTCTTTTTCTTTTTCGTACAGGCCGTAGGCCACCGCCGCTGCGGTAGGCTCCGAGATCATACGCTCCACCTTCAGCCCAGCCAGTTCTCCGGCCCTCTTGGTGGCTTTTCTTCTCTTGTCGTCAAAATAGGCCGGTACACTGATCACGGCCTCTGTGACTTCTTCCCCCAGATAGGCTTCCGCATCTTCTTTCAGATAACGCAGGATCATGCTGGACAATTCTTCTGGACGGAACTTTTTGCCGGACAGGTCATAAGTGCGATCCGTTCCCATGCTGCGCTTAAATGCCTGCGCCACACTGTCGGGATAGAGGTTTCTGCGTTCCTGTGCCGTCTCCCCCACATAGACATTGCCGTTCTCATCCACGCTGACCACAGAGGGGGTCAGATGTTTTCCCAGACGGTTGGGGATGATCACAGGTCCTTCCTCCGTAAATACTGCCACCAGACTGTTGGTGGTTCCCAAATCGATTCCGACTATCATATGTTTTCTTCTCTCTTCATTTTAATTTTTTACTTCTTCCCGAACAGCCTCTGCCAGAATCCCCGTTTCTCCGGCTGTGGCTTTTCCTTGTGAAAAGCGGCTACGGCAGGATCCGTATCCTTCGTCACCTGTTCCGAATGATACCGGTGCCAGATGGCCTGCAATCCCATTCCGGGATGTTCCTGCATCTGCTCTTTCAGCCGCTCCAGTGCTTCTTTCTCCCGGCCCTTTTTCAGCATCTGCAGTATCCGTACCATCTCCAGTTCCTCGCAGACGGGATGTACACAGCCATGGCAGAAGGAACAGTCTTTGTCCAGTTGCAGGAGCGTATCCTGTTCCTCATCGGTGGCCGTATAATATCCCGCCAGATATTCGTGTACGATCCGAAGCTTCGGATATTTCAGATACACATCCTTGCCGCTTTTATCTTCTCTTTCCATACAGGCTTTCAGCGCCTGTGCATAGTCAGCACCTTTCTTCTTATCTCCGTACAGGATGCATGCCAGGATCAGGTCCGCAATGTCATCCTTTTTGCTGAGATCCTCCTTATGGAAGATCAGTGCCTTATCCATATTCTCGATGGCCACCTTTCCGGAACCACAGATCAGCCCATACCATCCCAGATGGAAAAAGTAATCTTCGAAATACTCCTGGGTATTCCCGGTATTTTTTCCAAGCAGTTCGATCTTCTCCGGCCACGATGTCAGAATATTTCCGGCGATCGTCTTTTCCCCGCACCAGACACACAGATCCAGCTTTTCTCCTGCCGCATCCAGTACATTGACGAATGCCTTCTCCAGAACTTTTAATCCCTCCGTAGTCTTGTCATTGCAGGCCAGACATCTGGCGAAATCCCTCATACGGTTCCGGTCCCGATCTCCGGCACTTCCCGTCATCTCACGGTATCTCCGGTAAAACTGTTCCGCCATTTCCGTATTGCCCAGCAAAAAATAAATTTCTGCCTGTTCCACAATCAGTTCCGGCCAGGCATGATTCTGTGTTCCGCTCTTTTCATAGAAAAATACACATTTTCTCAGGCAGATCATGGCTTCATCGTATTTGCCGCGGCATCTGTGGATCCGTGCCAGTCCCTTCCAGGCAAAAGGATTGGCCGGGTTCGTGGAAAGCGCCTTTTCATAATCCGCTTTTGCCGCCTCCAGACAGCCTGCCGCATTATGAAAATCTCCCCGCTCCACCAGTAAAAATTCACAAGGGTAGGCATACAGATATTCCGTAATGATCGGAAGTCCCCTCCGATAAAATATGGTCTTGCCCGCTTCCAGTTTGCTCAGATATTCCTTCCGGAATTTATCTATGGCGTCGTTCATCTGTTCCTGGGGAAGCCCCGTATTGGTCAGCTGCCATTCATAGGCATCCAGGATCACACTTTTGACATTATTATCCTTCGCCTGTTGTAACAGTTCCTTCAGTTCCTCCGGATGTGTCAGATCCATGTACACCTTTGCCATCATTTCATAGGCCTTGACATAGGTTGGAAAATAATTTAGACAGGCTCTGCCGTTCTGGATCACCCCTGCTGCATTCCACTGCCTCTTCGCCGCTTCCAGTTCGTTGGCATATGCAGTGTAAACCTGATAATCCCCGATCAGTTTCTGGGATATCTCCGCACAGCGTTCATACTCTTCCATCTCCACATAGATCTGTGCCTTTTCGATCAGCATACCGATATCCTTCGGTGTTCCGGTCTCGGCTTTTTCCGCTTCCGCAATGGCTTCGGCGAATTTTTCCGGCTGTACATAGCCATAAGCCCGATAGCACTGCATCCGGATCATATGTGACTGTCGGATCCGGTCTCTGTCTTTTTCCTCCTCTTCGGCATCCGTATCCCGGAGGATCTTTTTCTCCAGGCTTTCTTCCCATTTGGCTGCCGTGGAAATTGCCTTCTCATATTCTGCCGCTTCTGCCAGCAGTTTTGTCATAAGTCCCAGATATTCCTCACGCCTGTCCGCAGGAACTTTTGCTTCCAGCTCCCTGACCGTGCGGATTCCCAGATCGGTCCTGCCATCCTGCAGATAACACCAGCCCAGATCCAGTCCCAGACAGGGATCATGGTTCTGCGCATATTCCCGTTTCATTTCCCGTTCCAGTTCGGTGTTGATCTTCTGCAGTGTCTCCAGAAATGTGTTGTCTCCGCCTACGGAAAGAATCTCTTCCGCACATTTTTTTGCCTCTTTATAGTTCCCCTGCTCATAATACCAGTCCGTCAGGCGCAGGTTCGCCATGTAGTGTTTCGGCAGCTTCTCCCGAAGACTCTCATAAATAGCAGACGCTTCTACGCGCCCTTCATTTCTCCACAGTATTTCCGCCGTATTGTAAGCGATCAGATCATCCTCCGGATATCTTGCAGACAGTTTCTTTAACAAAGTAATGGCTTCTGCGGTCTGTCCCTTTTCTTCATAGAGGGACGCACGGCAGATCTCCATAACAGGGTGGGTAATCCCCAGAGCATCCCCACATCCGATCATCTGCTCCGCTTCCTGTAATTTTTTCTCCTGCAGCGCCTGATAAGCTCTGTCATAATATTGCAGAAACTGATCGTAATCCGCATCTTCCGCACCACGGAACTCGGAAAAATCCACTTCTTCCCCGGATTCGCACTTATGTACCATATAGCCTACAAACTGTGCCGGAAAGCGCTCTCTGAAGGCCCCCGCATTCTGTACAATGTGGATTTTCTCATCCAGAAGCTTCCAGATTGCGGTCGGCAGCTTATAATGTTCCATCAGAAAACGAAGCAGATAAGTGGTGCAGTTTTCCTCTTCCTCCAGAGAAAGAAAGTCATCCGCCTCAAAAAGCGCTTTCCATTTTTCCACATCACAGCGGTCCGTAATATTCTCATAGACCTTCCGAACACCACGTACCCACTGTCCAGCCGGAGTATCGTCCTCCAGCGTCGGTTCCGCCTCCTCGTTCTCTTCTGCATCCGGCGTTCCGGCATAGCGGCAGGCCTCCTCATAAGCCATCCGCAGTCGCTTGAAGCCTTCCGGATCATCCTCCGGATTCGTTACCGTCAGCTTGTCACGATAGGCATTCTTCAGTGCCCTTTCGTCTTTTGTCTGTTCGATTCCCAGAATCTGAAACACTTCGATCGGTTCCACGCTGTCCCCTCCACTGTAAGTATCAAAGTTTTCGTACCAATAGAAAAAGATATTGAAAAGGAGCAGAAAAATCTTTCTGCTCCTGAATAGTGATCTTAGAATGTAAACTTATCTGCAAAGTAAGCATCCAGATCTTTGATAGCAACACGCTCCTGCTCCATGGAATCACGGAAACGTACGGTAACGCAACCGTCTGTCTCAGAGTCAAAGTCATAAGTTACGCAGAAAGGAGTACCGATCTCATCCTGACGACGATATCTCTTACCGATATTTCCTCTGTCGTCAAATTCACAGTTATACTTCTTGGAAAGCTCTGCATAAATCTTCTCTGCACCTTCGTTCAGCTTCTTGGACAGAGGCAGTACACCGATCTTCACGGGTGCCAGTGCCGGATGGAAACGAAGCACGGTACGCATATCTCCGCCGTCTAACTCTTCCTCATCGTAAGCTGCGCACAGGAAAGCCAGAACAACTCTATCCGCACCCAGAGAAGGCTCGATAACGTAAGGGATGTATTTTTCCTTCTTCTCATCATCGAAGTAAGTCATATCCTCGCCGGAGGTATTGGCATGCTGGGTCAGATCATAATCGGTTCTGTCCGCAATACCCCACAGTTCGCCCCAGCCGAAGGGGAACAGGAACTCAATATCGGTGGTTCCCTTACTGTAGAAGCACAGCTCCTCGGGAGAATGATCACGAAGTCTCATCTCGTCTTCCTTGATACCTAAGGACAGCAGCCAGTCACGGCAGAAGCCTCTCCAATACTGGAACCACTCCATATCGGTACCCGGCTCGCAGAAGAACTCCAGCTCCATCTGCTCGAACTCTCTAGTACGGAAAGTGAAGTTACCGGGTGTGATCTCATTACGGAAAGACTTACCAATCTGTCCGATACCGAAAGGAATCTTCTTACGGGAAGTTCTCTGTACATTTTTAAAGTTAACGAAAATACCCTGTGCAGTCTCGGGTCTTAAGTAAACGGTGTTCTTGGCATCCTCGGTAACACCCTGGAAGGTCTTGAACATCAGGTTGAACTGACGGATATCGGTAAAGTTATGCTTGCCGCAGGTAGGGCAGGGAACCTTATGCTCTTCGATGAAATTCTTCATCTCTTCCTGGCTCCAGCCGTCTACACTGCCTTCGATGGCAATACCGTTCTCCTCACAGAAATCCTCGATCAGCTTATCCGCACGGAAACGCTCATGACATTCCTTACAATCCATCAGAGGATCAGAGAAACCGCCCAGATGTCCGCTGGCTACCCATGTCTGGGGATTCATCAGGATCGCACAGTCCACACCTACATTATAGGGGCTCTCCTGAATAAACTTCTGCCACCATGCCTTTTTCACATTGTTCTTCAGCTCTACGCCAAGGTTACCGTAATCCCAGGTATTTGCCAGGCCTCCGTAAATCTCGGAACCGGGATATACAAAACCTCTTGCCTTCGCCAGGGCTACGATCTTCTCCATTGTTTTTTCCATGTCAGTACCAAACCTTTCTTGCTCTATATTTGTATTGCTGTATAACTTACTTTTTCATCAGTATCGTAACGACACCGTCGGACTGTGACGCATCCACATAACCGTCCTCTCCCATGACAACTCCCTCACTGAGATACAGCACCGGGTAGGGACAATAAATATATGCGCTTGCATTCGTAATGATCATGTGGTTCTTATCCAGAGCCTTGTTCAGCTTCTGCTCCTCCGCCGGTGTACCGTCTGCGGCACTTACCAGTCCCAGATCCACGCTGATCCCCTCGGCCAGTGCTTCCACTCTGGTTCCATAGAACAGCTCCTGTTCGTTATAATCCGCATAACTCTCCGTATCGGCGAATTCCTGCACCACCTGAACCGTAGCGCCTTCTTCCAGCATCTGCACTGTCTTCACAGCCATAGGAGGTTCTGCTGCATCTCCATGTGCGGCGTTAAATTCCTCTGCTTCTTCCTGTACCATCTGTGTAAGACCGTCCAGACTGTAGAAATCCTTGTCAAACGTATTCACCAGATAGGATACTACTTTTCCGTTCTTCTCCACCACCAGAGAAGTATTCACCACCGTCTCCGGAAGCTTTGCTGCCTTGCCGCAACCGGCCAGGGACAGCATCAGAACACCTGACAGCATTGCCGAAATAACCTTTTTTGTGATATCGTGCCTCATAAATGAGTCTCCTTTTTTGGCATCAGCCATATCCGATTTTAACATAGAGTTTTGAGTATTTCAAGACTTTTGAACGACCTGTCCATGAAACGTTTCCGATATTCCGAGGCAATTCCCTTCAGTTCGTCAAGAACTTTGTCCGATACCGTAAATGTATATAATTTTTCTATGGGACTTTGTGCTATGTAGCTTAAGGCATACAGGGTGGATTCCTCCAGTCTGCGGCCTGCCGGCGGCCCGGGGTACTCTCCGTTCACTGCAATTGCTTTCAGTTCAAAGATACTGCGTACCAGTTCATTGGGCAGTGCCGGAGCACACAATGCTCTGAGAGACTGATACACTAACTTCAACATCTCCCGTTCATCGTTATTTTCTCTGCAATAAAAGTCCGCCACTTCCGCAAAGTACATTCCATAGCAGGCTCCAATATAATCTGTCAAAAGTTCCGGGAAAAAATTCTGAATGTCCGCTTCGGATATGGTATAAGATGTTCTCCCCTCATAGAGGCGAAAGGTACCAAAAGCAAAAGGGTTGGTCGCTGCCGCAAGTCGGTTGCCCGGCTTTCTGGCACCTCTTGCGAATGCAGTGATCTTCCCTTTTTCCCTGGTCAGCAGGCATACCAGCCTGTCATATTCACCAAACGGCGACTGTTTTAATACAATTCCAGTTACATACAGGGATTCCTGCATGATCCTTCCTCCCGGGCGTTAAGGTCTGTACATCCTTCCGCCCTGCAGTCCACCGACGTGTTGCTACAGCACGCATTGGGAAAATCTGTCCCCTCCGTACTCCGCAGATAATTCAGGTAATCCTCCACTCTGCCGGTATGTTCAAATTGCTGCCAGTAATTCGTGAACTGCATCCTGCGCATCCCCCTCTTCTTATCAGTTTATCAGTGTGTCATCCTCTGTAAAAATAGGGTCTGCAAATTTTACTTTTCTATTCGCCCATCTCGATGTCTTTCGGATTATATCCGAAGTTTTTGAGCAGGATATCGCTGTCTCTCCAGTCCTTCTTCACCTTCACCCAAAGCTGTAAATTGACTTTCATTTCCAGCATATCTTCGATCTCCGGGCGGGCCTGGGAACCGATCTTTTTCAACATCTGGCCACCCTTACCGATGATGATGCCCTTGTGGGAATCTCTCTCACAGATAATAGTGGCCTCGATGTCGCAGATATTGCCTCTCTCCTTCATACTTTCCACGGTTACGGCAATACCGTGAGGAATTTCTTCGGATAAAAGTCTGAGTGCCTTCTCTCTGATCAGTTCTGCCACGATCTGGCGCATGGGCTGGTCGGTGATGGTGTCTTCATCATAAAAGGCCGGACCGTAGGGCAGATATTTCAAAATGCACTGGATCAGTACATCCGTGTTGTCGCCCTTTAAGGCGGACACCGGGACGATCTCGCAGAAATCCAGTTCCTTGCGGTAGGTGTCAATGAATGCCAGGATATCGTCCTTTTTCACGGTGTCCGTCTTGTTGATCACAAGGATCACGGGAGTCTTGGTCTTTTTCAGCTGCTCGATGATATGACGTTCTCCGGCACCAATGAAATTTGTGGGCTCCACCAGCCACAAAATTACATCCACATCATTTAACGTATGCTCCGCCACATTTACCATGTAATCGCCCAGTTTGTTTTTCGCCTTGTGAATGCCGGGGGTATCCAAGAATACGATCTGTCCCTCGTCCAGCGTCAGTACCGTCTGGATACGGTTACGCGTGGTCTGCGGTTTGTTGGATGTGATGGCGATCTTCTGTCCGATCAGTCGGTTCATCAGCGTGGATTTCCCTACGTTGGGACGTCCGATCAGGGTGGCAAAGCCGGATTTGTATGCCGGATTTTCGTTCATTTTCTATTTCTCCTGTTCTTGTCTTTTTCCCTGATACTTTTATGTTTCCTTACTCATTACTTTTTTGGTGCTTCCGATGCGGCACTCTCGTTCGTACTTGCCACATTTACCTGAGTCTTCTGCCTGTTTGCTTCCTCTTCGGCTTTTCTTTTCTGTTCCTCAGCGCGGATGCGCTTCGTGCGCTTTTTGATCTTCTTCAGGATCAGGATGATAATAGCGATCACGATCGCCCAGATCACCAGATAAGGAATATGGATCACGAACCAGATCGCTGCTTCCTTCAAGCCCTCGCCGATATTTTTCAGGCTGTCCACAAATCCGGTGGAAATACGCTCCCAGACGGTCTCCTCTTCCACAGGTGTATAGACCTCTACCTCATCAATATAAAGGTATACGGTGCTGTAGTCAACCCGGTTATCATAGCTGCGAAGCTGGGATTCCATGCTTTCTAACTGGTATCTGACATCCGACAGACGCTGTTCGATGGTAATAATATCTTCCACACTCTCTGCCTGCTCTAAAAGCTGTAATAATCTCTCCTGCTCCGTCCGCAGGGCATCCCTGTGGCTCTGCAGGTCTACATATGTCAATGTTACATCCTGCACATTCTCCGAACGACTGGTCACATTGCCCAGCTCTGAGACCGTATTCTGGAACTCCTCCAGTCTGTCCTTCGGGATGCGGATGGTCAGATTGGCATTCCTTGTAGAACGATAGCTATAATATGTACTGCCGTTATAGGCATCCAGACTTTCGATATAGCCGCCGAGCTCTGTTACTTTATTCTCTACCGCACTTAACAGCTTATCATACTCCCTGGTCTCGACATCCATATTCACGGTCTTGATCAGTTTCCGGTCTGCTGTGGCTGCAGTCTCCTCAGGCACTGTATTACCTGTGTCCTGGGTGTTTTCTGCGGAATCGTACCCTTCTGTCATGCCAAATCCATCTTCATAAGCGGACGCCTCCGGTGCAGCTGCCTCATTGGAAGCAACAGCATAATCCGCATCCATGAGATCACTGATGCCGTAACTGCCCTTCGATGAGCTGCCGCAGGCGGTCAGCGATAAAATCATGCCGGCAGTGAGCAACCCTGTAATGATCTTTGTTTCAAAATTTCGTTTTTTCATAACCCTCTCCGTTCTGCGGACGGCATCCGGACAGCCTGTCGGATCCGCCTGCTGTTGACTTTTTATTGTTCACCTCTATAAACGAAATAATATCACAAAAGTTCTTTATTTATTTGATCTTTTTACGATTCAGAACCACTTTTGCAAAATCGCAGCTTTCCTTTTGCCGCTTTAAAACAGATTTTCCACCTTCAGGAATCTGTCCTGTTCTTCCTTTACCTTAGAAGCCGTACCTACGACACAGAGCAGATCCTCCTGCATGAATGCCCGGATATGTGCGGACAGTGCCCGGATATCTTCAACGGTAGCGGACAGCAGCTCTTCACGTTCTCTCTGTAATGCTGCATCGTCCAGTCCCGTCATATAGGCACTCAGAGAATACAGTCCCTTCGCTGCCGGATTCATAGGCACATCCAGATCACTGACAGCGCCGATGATATACTGGGTCATGGTACGCTCATCTGCGGTAAATTCTGCGATAGCATCCGCTGCCTTCTCATATACATCAATCGTCTTGCCGAGGTTGGGATCTCTGTATGAGACAAAATAGCTGTCACCGGATCTGCCGAAGCTGCACATACAGCCATAGGCGCCTCCCTTTACACGGACATTGACCCACAGATATTCATAGCCCAACATGACCTTCAGCACTCTTAGGGCTCCGGTATATTTCAGTCCGCTCTTGCGGAAATTACCGGCACGACATACATAATTGACCTGACCGGAGGTTAAGAAGCCTTCGTTCTTCCGGGAGACTTCCGGAATATAATGTGCTTTTTCCACGGATCCGGTATAGAGTGCTGCCTTGAAGGCTTCCACCGGGGCATCCAACAATCCCACTGCCTTCTCTTCACCGACGAAATCCACCATGAGATTCTCCGGACGGAAGATCATCTTTAATAACGTCTGTAAGATCTCCACCAGTTCTTCTTTTTTCTCGTCAAAATGTGCTTCCAGACCGGTGATCAGGCGGTAGAACGGAATGCCGGAGATCTCCTCGCTGACAGCTCCGGGAATACTGCCGTAGGACATGGCTCTTCCGGCAGCCACGCTGTGTCCGCCGGACGTCATCTGTGCCTGCATGCGGGACTTGCCCTCCGCCAGGATCTCATAGAGACGCTTGGTGTCCGTGAAATCACTGGTCATGACGATCTCACGCATCAGATCGATGGCATCCGCAATACGATCATAGAACACCTTCGTCTTCAGCTCCAGAGTCAACGTAAATTCATCCGTATCCTGCAATCTGCCATACACATTGTTCACCGCAGCCATGCCGCCGGTGACCAGGTTCATCTCATTATAGAGATCTCCATAAGTATAGTTTTCTGTATTGAGGAGCCCAAGACAGCCTTTTAAGATGCCGATATACGGAAAATATTTTCCGGGGATCTGATCCAGTCTGAAGATCAGACGTAAGTATCCGATACCGTTGGTAAACAGATCATGATACAAAAGTGTGGTATCCCCAATACTCCGTACCTCGTTCACCGGGAGATTTGCCTCTTTTTTCATATCCTCCCGCTTCAATAGAGGAATCTTCTCCAGGTCCTCCTTCGCATCCTCGCTCTCCTGGAACTCGGTCAGTTTACGGAAGGTCTCTTTTACAGCTTCCAGTTCTTCCGGACTCATGACCGCTTTCACCTGTGCCATTTTCTCACGCTGCTTCTGTTCCTGTTCCTCTAAAAGTCCAAGCTTCGGCTGCAGGATCACCACGCTGCGGTGCGTATTGTCCAGCAGGTATTTTTGTACCAGACCCTCAAAATATCCGGTCTTAACCTCCTTACGAAGCTCGGCAAAGGTATTGTTCGCCTCGATATGAATGAACGGCAGTCTGTCGTCATACAGCCAGCTGTCCAGCACCTGTAAACCATACATCAGTCCCTTGGGATAAGAACCGAAATCTGCCTCTCTGTATTTGAATTCGTAGTAATTGATACCGGCAAGCAATGCCTTCTCGTCGAAGCCTTCCGCTGCCAGCTTCTCGAGTACTTCTTCTGTTACCTGTAAAAATTCCTGTTCTTTTTCTACGGAAGTATCCTTCGCCACGACACTGAAATACGGCTGACGGATACCGTTCTCGTAGATGCTGTAGACATCCTTGCCAATGCCACGGTCTACCAGCGCCTGCTTTAAGGGTGCACCCTGTGCGGAGCACAGCGCATAGTCCAGGATCTGAAAAGCAATGTAAAGCTTCGGATCCAGGCTGTCACCGACGCAGAAGTTCTGGGACAGATAGGTATTCTCTTCTTCGTCCTCTCCCTCGCCGATGGGACAGTCTCTGACAATACGGCCGGGCTTGTCGAAAGCCGGCTCCTCGGTCACTTCGGAGTCCACCTTAAGAGCATCGTAAGCAGACAGATAATGTTCGTCGATAAAGGTCAGCTTCTCCGCCATATCCATGTTACCATAGAGATAGATATAGCTGTTGGAGGGATGATAGAACTTCCGGTGAAAATCCAGGAACTCTTCGTACGTCAGCTCCGGAATCACCTCCGGATCACCTCCGGACTCACAGCCATAGGTGGTATGCGGATACAGAGAGTTCATGATCTCCCTCTCCAGCACATCATCCGGAGAAGAAAATGCTCCCTTCATCTCGTTGTAGACCACACCGTTGACTTTCAGCTCTTCCTCGTCACCTTCGAGCTCATAATGCCAGCCTTCCTGCCGGAAAATGGATTCGTTTTTATAAATATTCGGGTAAAATACGGCATCCAGATAGACATGCATCAGGTTCTGGAAATCCTTGTCATTACAGCTTGCCACAGGGTATACGGTCTTATCCGGATAAGTCATGGCATTTAAGAATGTGTTTAAAGAACCTTTTACCAGTTCCACAAAAGGATCCTTCACCGGGAATTCCTTCGAGCCGCATAATACGGAGTGCTCCAGGATATGTGCCACGCCGGTGGAATCCCTCGGGGTGGTACGGAAACCAATGTAAAATACTTTGTTCTCATCGTCATTGGATACCAGTGCCACTCTTGCTCCGGTCTTCTTATGACGGCACAGATAGGTCACGCTGTTGATGTCGGGGATCTCCCGTTTCTCTATGATCTCGTATGTGGATAAATCTTCTACTCTCATTTATTTACGTCTCCTACTTTTTAGCTTAATCGATTTCTCCGCTCTTCGAGCTCCCGAAATCGTAACGCCCATTCGCAATTCGGGCTATCGTCCTTCTTGCTCATGTTCGTTTGCTCCCCTCATAGAAAGCCTTCGCTGCCTGCAAGCAGTCGCGTATGCTTTCTATGGGTGAGCTTAATCTATCAAAAGCCTGCCAGTGCCAGCTTGCTCATGGAGATTTCCTGGATCACGATGCCCTTTGCCTCTTTTTCTTCCGGGGTCATGGCGGTCAGTTCCCGGATGTTCAGCTCCTTCGTCACATACCGTTTCTTCCCTCTGCCGAAGATCCCTTTTTTCTCCTCGATGATATTGATCTTCACTCTTGCCTTGATCCGGTCGTAGATCTTGACCAGAAAGCTGTCCGGCTTCAAATAATACAGATGAGTCTCCAGCGTATCCTCGGGATCCACTTCCTTTTCCGCTAAAATATAGCGTTCCACGATCAGGCGGAATTTAAACGCCACATCATCCTGCTCCAAAAGTTCTGCAAAAGTATATTTTGCACCTATGTAAACCTTTGCCGTGTCCTGCAGGCTGTATTTATAGTTCTCATAAACTGTCTTTTGCATTGTTGTCGATATCCTCAATCTTGAAACCGCTCATCCGCACCGCATCCTCGATCATTTTGCGGGACATGCCGGTCTCCTCCATCAGTTCCTCTATGGTCACCTTGCGTTGCAATTCCTCCGCCAGTTCTCTGGCTTTGTCCGCCACCTTGTTGACTTTGTCTTCCACCCGCTTGTCGATCTTGGAATTCTCCGCATGCTCGGCGATATATTCTTCCATGGCATCCATGATCATCTTACCCAGCATTCCTTCCACTTCCTGTGGTTTCTCCAGACTGCCCAGCATGGTAACACCAAAAGACAGTGCCAGATTACCTTCGCCTACCAGATCCTCCAACAGAACGCCCTGTCCGGCATACAGCTTCGCGATCTCCGCCACATCTGCCAGATGAATCTCGATCAGGCGCTGCTGCGCATCCGTCTCACCTGCCATGGCAGACATAGCAAATGCCAGCTTCTCCCCATCGGTGTAGGTGGGAAGCTCTGCCACCTCGTCCAGATATTCCTGTAAATAATCCTTTTCCTCATCCGTCAGGAATTCGTCGGGATCCATGGGCTGTCCGATACCTATTTTATGTTTCAACAGATAGTCAAATACCATCTGCAATTGTTCACCGCTTAAGTCAAGTTCCGCGAAGGCATCCTTTACCTGTTCTTCGCTGATGCAGTTCCCCTGCTCCTTGGCGGTCTTGCGGACCTGCTCTAAGGTCTGGGCAAATAATATTTCTTTGTTCATATAAAAATTCTCCTTTATAATAATACACCTTCTCCGTGCTCCTCACTCTCGAAAGTGTACATCCATTCCGGGTCCGGACTATTTCACGTGCTCATGGGTAAACAGATGATACTGGCAATATTCGTAGTTACCATTGCATTTAGAACAGAAACGGAACTCCAGGCTCGGATCGTCCTCTTCCGTCCTGCCGCAGACCGCACATTTATGTCTCGTAGCTTTAGCTCTGCCTTCGTTTGTTTTTCTCTCAAATTGAGCCCTGCGGTGCATCTGTTTCGGCGAGATGCGGCTTTTGTGCAGACGATAAAAGTATAATACAAAATTCAGTAAAGATGCTATGATCGCAAATCTGGTGAACACACCACCGACGATCACGTAGTACAGCATTAAGACTGCATCCAGAATTCCCATCCATTTCATCTTCACAGGGATCACGAACATCAAAAGCACCTGCATATCCGGATAGGTGGCTGCAAACGCGAGGAAGATCGACAGATTAATATAATATGTGCTGAAAGCATAAGATCCTTTGTAAAAATATGCGGATGCAATTTCCGTAGGCAGACTGCCATACATCAGATACACCACTCCCATACACAAAAAGCTTCCAATTATGGTGAACAGCATGCCTGAGAAAATATACACATTATAACGGTAGGTTCCCCAGGTGCGCTCCAGCGTAGTACCAAGACTATAATAGAAAAACAACATAATGATCGTGAAAATGCCCAGACTTTCCGGAGGTACAATGACCCAGGTCACCAGTCTCCAGATCTGTCCGTGCAGGATCCGGTAAGGATCCAGCGTCAGAAATCCCAGCAGATAAGTATTGCTTGCCCTTCCCATCATTTCGATCACATATCCCGCCACGTAACACATGATCAGTATCAGCGTCAGGTTCGGAATGGCATATTTGCCGAATTTTTTTTCAAATTTACTCATAAAGTCGATTCTCCGTTTCTATTCATTTTCTATTCGTTTCTATTTTCTATATTGTAACGATATGGAACGTGTTCCAATAGTTACCCATTCGTTTTTTCTCTATCGAGATTGTAACATCCACAGGACAATAAGTAAACCGCACGTTCAAAAGTTTATAGAATTACTATTTATTTAATTTTTTCTTTACACAATTTTAACGACAGCGTTTTGTCTTTGTTCGTTGCAATATCGTTTTTTTTGTCGTATAATGAAAAAAGTTTTGTGAAAGAAAAGTCGCATATATTAAGAAGTAATTCTGTAACTCATCATTGACCTTCTGAATAGTTACAGCATTTTATCAGGAAGGATGTATCACATGAATTCACAGGAAAAATACGCAACACTCGGCATAGATATCGGTTCTACCACTGTCAAGATTGCGATTTTAGATGAAAACCACAATATTTTATTTTCCGATTATGAGCGTCATTTCGCCAATATCCGGGAGACTCTGTCCGGTCTCCTTAAGAAAGCCTATGATCAGCTGGGAGAATTACAGCTGCACCCCATGATCACCGGCTCCGGCGGACTGACGTTAGCCAATCACTTGGGCGTTCCTTTTACGCAGGAGGTGGTAGCCGTGGCTACTTCCCTGCAGGAGCTGGCACCCAAGACCGATGTAGCTATCGAGCTTGGCGGTGAGGATGCGAAGATCATCTATTTCGAAGGCGGTAATGTGGAACAGCGTATGAACGGCATCTGCGCCGGCGGTACCGGTTCCTTCATCGACCAGATGGCAAGTCTGATCCAGACGGATGCTTCGGGCTTAAACGAATATGCGAAAAATTATAAATCCCTCTACACCATCGCGGCCCGCTGCGGTGTATTTGCCAAGACCGATATCCAGCCGCTGATCAACGAAGGCGCTACCAAGGAAGACCTGTCCGCTTCTATTTTTCAGGCTGTGGTGAACCAGACCATTTCCGGACTGGCATGCGGTAAACCGATCCGGGGTCATGTAGCATTCTTAGGCGGACCGCTTCATTTCCTGTCTGAGTTAAAGGCCGCATTTATCCGTACCCTGAATCTGGATGACGAGCACATCATTGATGTGGACAATTCGCATCTGTTCGCAGCCATCGGCTCCGCACTGAATGCCAAGGAAGATGTCTGCATCAGCCTGTCCGATATGGTGAAAAAGCTGTCCTCCGATATCAAGATGGAGTTTGAAGTGGAACGCATGGAGCCCCTGTTTGCTGACAAGTCTGCATATCAGGAATTCGTAGAGCGTCACAGTAAGCATCATGTAACCACCGGTGATCTGCAGTCCTATCAGGGCAAGGCATTCCTGGGTATCGATGCCGGCTCCACCACCACGAAGATCGCTCTGGTGGGTGAGGACGGATCCCTGTTATACTCCTTCTACTCCGGCAATGACGGAAGCCCGTTGAAGACAGCGATCCGTTCCTTGAAGGAGATCTACTCTCTCCTGCCCGAGGGTGTGGAGATCGTGCGTTCCTGCTCCACCGGCTACGGCGAAGCGCTGATGAAGGCTGCTTTCCTGTTAGATGACGGCGAAGTAGAGACCGTGGCACATTATTATGCCGCAGCATTTTTCGATCCCAGCGTCGACTGTATCTTAGACATCGGCGGTCAGGACATGAAGTGCATCAAGATCAAGAATCAGACCGTAGACAGCGTGCAGTTGAATGAGGCTTGCTCCTCCGGCTGTGGTTCCTTTATCGAGACCTTTGCGAAGTCCCTGAACTACACCGTGCAGGATTTCGCACAGGCTGCCCTGTTCGCAGAGCATCCCATCGATCTAGGTACCCGTTGTACCGTATTCATGAACTCCAAGGTAAAGCAGGCGCAAAAGGAAGGTGCTTCCGTAGCGGACATCTCCGCAGGACTTGCTTACTCCGTTATCAAGAACGCATTGTTCAAGGTAATCAAAGTATCCGACGCTTCCGAACTCGGTAAAAATATCGTGGTACAGGGCGGTACCTTCTACAACGATGCGGTGCTTAGAAGCTTTGAAAAAATTGCGAACTGCCAAGCCATCCGTCCCGACATCGCCGGTATCATGGGTGCTTTCGGTGCGGCATTGATCGCCAGAGAGCATTACGAGGACGGTTACGTGACCACCATGCTGGATTATCAGAAGATCTGCGACCTGCAGTTTGAGACCAGTATGGCAAAATGTAAGGGGTGTACCAACAATTGCCGTCTGACCATCAATAAGTTCTCCGGCGGCCGTCAGTTCATCTCCGGCAACCGTTGCGAACGCGGTATCGGTGGACAGAAGAATGCCCATAATGTACCGAATTTATACGAATATAAATTACATAGATTATTCTCCTATGAATCCCTGGATGCCGACAAGGCTCCCAGAGGTGTGGTAGGTATCCCCAGAGTATTGAATATGTACGAGGACTATCCGTTCTGGTTCACATTTTTCACCGAACTGGGTTACCGTGTGGTGCTCTCTCCCAGCTCCAACCGTAAGATCTACGAGCTCGGTATTGAGTCCATCCCCAGTGAATCCGAATGTTACCCGGCAAAGCTGGCGCACGGTCATGTGACCTGGCTGATCCGACAGGGTATTAAGTTCATCTTCTATCCTGCGCTGTTCTATGAGCGTAATGAATTCGAAGATGCGAACAACCATTACAACTGCCCCATCGTTACTTCTTATTCCGAGAACATCAAGAATAACGTGGAGGAGATTGCCGGCGGTGAGATCACCTTCCGCAATCCGTTCATGTCATTCAGAGATCTGGGAACAGTAACGGATGCCCTGACAAAGGAATTCACCGAGATTCCCGCTGCTGAGATTGCCGCAGCCTGCGAAAGGGGCTGGCAGGAACTGGCGAATGCCCGTCACGATATGGAGAAAAAGGGCGAAGAAACGCTGGAATACTTACGTCAGACCGGCAAGCGCGGTATCGTGCTGGCTGGCCGTCCTTATCATGTAGACCCGGAGATCAACCACGGTATTCCCGAGCTGATCACATCCTACGATATGGCAGTGCTTACCGAGGATTCCATCTCCCATCTGGCAAAACCGGAGCGTCCTTTAATCGTATCCGACCAGTGGATGTATCACTCCAGACTTTACGCCGCTGCAAGCTATGTGAAGACGGTAGAGAATCTGGATCTGATCCAGTTGAATTCCTTCGGCTGCGGTCTGGATGCCGTTACCACCGATCAGGTGAACGATATCCTCTCCGGCTCCGACAAAATCTACACCTGTTTAAAGATCGATGAAGTCAACAACCTGGGTGCGGCACGTATCCGTATCCGTTCCCTGTTGTCCGCGATCCGTGTCCGTGAGAAACTGGGCAAGCATCGCACCATCCGTTCTTCCGCTATTGAGAAGGTACCGTTTACCGAAGAGATGCGCAAGGACTACACCATCATCTGTCCGCAGATGTCCCCGATCCACTTTGAGATCCTGCAGCCCGCGTTCAATGCCTGCGGGTACAATTTCGTCGTATTGGACAATGACAACAAGCACTCTGTGGATGTAGGTCTGAAATACGTTAACAACGATGCCTGCTATCCTTCCCTGCTGGTAGTCGGACAGATCATGGAAGCTCTGCTGTCCGGGAAATATGACCTGAACAAGACCGCCATTATCATGAGCCAGACCGGTGGCGGATGCCGTGCGACGAACTATATCGGCTTCATCCGCCGTGCCCTGAAGAAGGCAGACATGGAGCAGATCCCTGTCATCTCCCTGAACCTGGCGGGTATCGAGAGCAATCCCGGCTTCCATCTGAATGCAGATCTGCTGCTGCGTGCAGCAGTAGGTGCCGAGTTCGGTGATATCTTCATGCGTTGTGTCTACCGGATGCGTCCTTATGAAGCAACTCCGGGTTCTGTGGATGCCTTACATAGAGAATGGCTGGCCAAGGTACAGAAGTTCGTATCCGCAAAGCATATCAGCATAGGCAAGTTCCGCAGAATGTGTACCGAGATCATCCGGGATTTCGATGCGATTCCGGTACTGGATATCAAGAAGCCCCGCGTCGGCATAGTCGGCGAGATCCTGGTGAAGTTCTCTCCTGCCGGCAACAATCACCTGGTGGAGCTGTTAGAGAGTGAGGGTGCGGAAGCTGTGGTTCCCGACCTGATCGACTTCATGCTGTACTGCTTCTACAACCAGATCTACAAGGCAGAGCACTTAGGCACCAGCAAAAAGACCGCGAAGATCTCCGCGCTGGGCATCTGGGCGATCGAGCATATCCTGCGCGGCTCTGCCGTGAAGGCATTTGAAGAAAGTAAGCATTTCGATGCCCCCACCAGCATCTACAAGATCGTCTCCTATGCGGAGCCCATCGTATCCATCGGCAACCAGACCGGTGAAGGGTGGTTCTTAACCGGTGAGATGGTGGAACTGATCAAGGAAGGCGTACCGAACATCGTATGTACCCAGCCCTTCGGCTGCCTGCCGAACCACGTCGTAGGCAAGGGCGTTATCAAAGCCCTGCGGAAGGCTTATCCTTCCTCCAACATCGTGGCCATCGACTACGATCCCGGTGCCAGCGAAGTTAACCAGCTCAACCGAATCAAGCTCATGCTCTCCACCGCCCAGAAGAATCTGAAAAAGGGCGAGGGTGTGGAATAAAGAAACTATTTTTGATATGTGGCGGTAATTTGCAGTAATAGCTGCACCCACGGCTGGGGATTCGCAGAATCCCTGCCGCGGGTGTTTTTGACATCCCAATTATTTTTCACCAATTATTTTTTCTTAACAAATCTCTTTTCAAGCTTCCGTATATCATGCTATAATGTGTTTTAATATTAAGCAGCCGCCGTCCTAATTTTCTGCATGGTTTCATGCCGCACGAATCATAACACTATTTGCTCGTGTGCGCAGCGCCTGTGACATAGTCATTTCCGCCTACATGTAGGAACATCTACGGCACAATACATATGTGCAGTTCCTTGTTGGTCATTTTCGCTATAAACTGTTTTTGAGCTGTTTTAGTACAAAATTTCTTATATTTCTTCTTTTTTTGTATCAAATTTGCCTTTTTCATTTAATCTGATACAATCCCCCCTTTTTTCACTTGAAAATCCGTTGTTTTTGTATTTTTTTCCGCTATTTCCCCCTATTTACACCAAAACATTTCGAAAGGAGTTTGCATGATCCAAAATTTAGACGCCCACCTTAACAAATTGCAGGCACAATGTGACTACCTGCGTCACAAGCTTTCTACTTTTCCGGAAGGAGAATTATCTATTCAAAAAAATGGTTCTTACCACCGCTGGGTTATTAAAAATAAGGAGCAGTCTGTATATTGCTCAAAGTCAAATCGTTCTCTCGCGGAAGTTATGGCTTTAAAGAAATATTACTCTCTTCTACTGTTTGAAGCCGAAGAAGAACTCTCCCTGCTCAATTTTTATATAAAATTCCATGAAAAAAAGAATTTAGCGGTCAATCGTTCCAAGCCTCTGACATCCTCTGACCTGTTGGCAGAGTCTTCTCCTTATTACCCATTACTGCAAGGCTATTTTGCAAAGGACAAGCTTCCGGTGTCTGCGCAGAAATGGTGCGCGGAGAGCTATGAAACTAATCCTTCTCATCCGGAAAATCTGATCCATACCACGCTGGCCGGGCATAAAGTCCGATCAAAATCTGAAGTTATCATATCGAATCTGCTCTATACCAACCAAATCCCTTATCGCTATGAAGCGGCGCTGCCGTTAAAGGAGTTCACGGCTTATCCGGATTTTACGATTTTACATCCGGTTACGAATAAAATCTTCTACTGGGAGCATTTCGGTATGATGGATAATGCGCCTTATTGTGATACTGCCTGCAACAAGCTGAAAACCTACTGCTATAACGGAATCTTCCCATCCATGCAGCTGATCACCACTTATGAGACAAGCAAATGCCCCATTTCCACAGATCAGGTGCAGCAGATCATTACACAATATTTCCTCTAAATCAATAATTCCCTACATAAATATTCTCCTGACATTGACTAAAGGTAATCAAGAATATTCAAAAAGCCTCACAAGATGTTGCTCCATAGTGAGATGGGCTCCGCGGTGTGATCACTCCGCAACATGATCACTCGCAGCATGATCACTCGCAGCATGATCACTCGCAACGTAGTCCATACGGGACGTTTTTACGTATGGGAACACATTTTCTATACAGCAAAAAGGACCGGTTCGTCCGGTCCTTCCGATAAAACACAATAATCGATCATGATGCATTTGCCCTACGGCTCTCAATATACTGCTGTAAGACTTCCGTGACTTCCTCCGGTGCCAGGCCGGCATCTTCGATGATGTCACTCACCGCTTCCAGTTCTTTACGCTTCTTCTGTTCAAACAATTCTTCTAACTCACGCTGTTCTGATTCCATGCGGATATTTAACGCATTGATCAACTCCTGTTTTGCCTGGATCTTTTCCTCCAGGGATTTTCTCTGTCCTCTTGGCATATACTGTGTGCTCCTTTCCTGATGGCAATCCTATGGATCCGTGGATCATGTTTCCTGCCGCGTGATCCGATAAAGCATGACCATTCATCAGAGATCACAGGTTCCGTAGGAACTATCATAATCTATCATGAATGGCCTGATATGTTACAGTATATGGACAAGAATGTAAAAATATACCATATTTCCGGCAATATTATCCTGTTCCGGAACGGTCTCGCGAATCTGTCAATATATATCATACTCCGCAACGGTCTCGTGAATCTGTCAATATATATCATACTCCGCAACGGTCTCGTGAATCTGTCAATAAATATCATTCTCCAGAACGGTCTCGCGAAACCGCTCGAATCCTCATTTCAAATTATCGACCGCTGCTTTTAACTTATTCAAGGCAAGCTCCAGCGTAGCTTGGGGGCAGGCGATGTTCACGCGCTGAAAAGCGGCTCCGCTGGGTCCGAACATGGATCCTCCGTCCAGCCAAAGTCCTGCTTTGTCCACGATGAACTGATCCAGCTCCTCACCGGTGATTCCCAACTCACTGCAGTCCAGCCATACCAGATAGGTACCTTCCGGCTCCACCAGATGAATCTGTGGAATCTTCTCCTGTAAAAAATTCCGTAAGAAATTCAGATTCTTAAGCAAATAAGCTCTCAACTGATCCAGCCAGTCTTCTCCTGCACGATAGGCTGCTTCACACGCCACGATTCCCAATGCATTAGGTTCATCATAACCAGTCTTGTCAATCTCTGTCTGAAATGCTTTACGAAGCTTTTCATTGGGGATAAAAATATTGGATATCTGAAGTCCCGCCAGGTTAAAGGTCTTGCTGGGCGCCGTACAGGTTACGGTAAACTCCGCAAAACGAGGATCCACGGTGGCAAACACCGTATGCTCATATCCGGGATAGACAAAATCATTGTGAATCTCGTCACTTACCACGATCACATGATGCCGCAGGCAGATTTCTCCCAGCTGCTGCAGTTCCTCTACCGTCCACACTCTGCCCACCGGGTTGTGAGGGTTGCACAGAATAAACAGTTTTATATGTTCCTGCTCAAGCTTACGCTCAAAATCTTCAAAATCAATCCGGTATCCGTTATCTCCACTCTGCCCGGCCGTTTTCTCATAGATCAATGTATTGTCAACTACTCTCCGGTCATTGTCACGGATAATATTAGTAAACGGATAATACACCGGATTCTGAATCAGTATAGCATCTCCCGGATCAGTAAATGCCTTAACCGCTGCACCGAGAGCAAATACCACACCCGGAGTCTTCACGATCCATTCCCGCTCCGTCTTCCAATTATGATTCCTCTCCATCCAGTTCATCACAGCATTGTAGTAAGCATCCTTTGGCTGGGTATAGCCGTAGATTCCATGTTCTACCGCAGCATGAAGACTCTTCGTGATCTCTTCGGATACCGGGAAATCCATATCCGCCACCCACAGGGGCAGCACATCTGCCGGCTTTCCTCTCTCCACCGCAAAATCATATTTCAGACAATTCGTTCCCTTCCGGTTCGTAATCTTATCAAAATTGTATGTAGTCATACTTAATCCTCTATCCTTCAATAACTGAATATTCCCATAGCAAGAAACCATAACAGAACCACTGTCAAGCCCGAAGCCACCTTAAGAGGCTTTAGTCGGCTTTATAGATTCTTCCAGACCTTCTACACGCCCTGACACGTCGCATCGTTGCTAGCCCTCTGTGAATCTCTCCATAGAGCTGGCTGAACTACTATGTATACCAGGTTACACCCACACTAAGCAAATGCCTGCTCTAAATCTGCCAGCAGATCGTCGATGTTCTCAATTCCCACTGACATTCTCAGAAGCTTCTCATCCACTCCCAATGCTTCACGTACCTCAACCGGTACATCTGCATGTGTCTGCTTCATTGGATAGGTCAGAAGACTTTCCACGCCTCCCAGACTCTCCGCAAAGCGGATCAGCTTAACGCTCTCCAAGATTTTAACAGCCTTTTCCGGGGAATTCAACCGGAATGAGGTCATTCCGCCGTATCCGCTGCACTGTTTGTCGATCAGCGCCTTATCCGGTCTCGAATCCAGACCGATATAATATACCTTCTCCACTTCCGGTCTCTGTTCCAGCCAGTGTGCGATCGCAAGAGCATTTTTCTGATGCTGTTCCATACGTACAGCCAGAGTCTTGATCCCTCGAAGCAATAGCCAACTATCAAACGCAGACAGACAGGCTCCTGTCGTCTTATAAATATTGTTCAGCTGCTGATACAGGGCATCATCCTTTACTACCAGGAATCCGGACAATGTATCGTTATGTCCTTCCAGGTATTTCGTACCGCTGTGCACCACAACATCCGCACCTAACGTAAGCGGCTTCTGAAAATACGGGGATAAAAAGGTATTATCAACGATCAGAATACAGCCATGCGCGTGTGCCAATTCTGCGATTGCCCAAATATCTGCGACCTTCATCATAGGATTGGACGGAGTCTCTAAATAAATTGCCTTTGTCTCCGGACGGATCGCTGCCTTCACAGTCTCCACATTTGAAGTATCCACACAATCTACCGATATTCCATTCTTATGGCTGATCGTGTTCCAAAGTCTTAATGTACCGCCATACAGATCATCCGTAGCAATCAGATGATCCCCGGGAGAAAAAATCTCCATCAATGCGGTGATCGCTGCCATACCGGTAGAAAATGCCAAAGCTTCCGTTCCCTGTTCCAACAGGGCAACCGTCTTCTGTACTTCATCTCTTGTAGGGTTACCGCAACGGGAATAATCATATCCTGTGCTCTTACCCAATCCCGGATGCGCATACGCCGCATTCTGATAAATCGGCATGCTGATGGCTCCAAACGGATCCCTTCTCTCATTACTTCCCTGGACACAAATGGTCTCTGCTGCAAATGCCATCTTTTTCTCCTCCTATGCCTATGTATAATACTGTATTTTATATTCCTACTGTTCCAGTAGGTATAGTATATATTTAGCATAGTAAGAAATAAAAGTCAATATATTTTTACCAATAAAGCTTCATCTGTTCTTCTGCTTCCTTTTCCGAAATATTGAGTTTATTCTTTAATTTCTGCAGCGTATCTTCATAGGTGGCATTAAAATCTTTACACATAATAATAATCCCCTTGGAAATACCTTGCGAAATACCTTGCGAAATACCTTGCGAAATTCCCCGTCTCGTATACTGGTCAAACAATTCACACATGCTGATCTCATCCTCCTCTGCAATATCTAATGCTTTTAATATTTCTTCGGTATCATCCACGTTTTTATCCCCGGACAATACCCGTAGTATTTTGATAGTAGCCTCTTTATGAATTATTTTTTGGTCTGAACGATATGCGTTACCTTCTGCAAGATAATCCAATACAATACGCATATCGCTATGAAAACGTTCGCGGATCTTCTTCGGGAGATAACCGGATATAATCCGTGATTCTGTTTCTCGTACTGCCTGCGGTACTCTCCGCCAATGTATCCCGCTTTACGCAGTATCATGCCTTTATCCACTTTCGTCTGATTTGCAAACAGATACAAGGCTCTTGGCATTCCGCCTGTCACATAGTATTTTGCGACATCTTCCAGTTGATTGTGCAATGTATTCGTGCTGTCTGCATATAGACTCTCCGTTGCAGCTGTAAGCATCTCATCTCCGGTCACCACCACAGTTCCCTCATGCAGTAATGCATTCACAATATCCGCTGCTACATCTGCATAACTTTCAAAATTCTTTGTTACAATATCATTCAGTTCCAATAAATACTCCTCTCTGTCTCTTATCAATTAGTCAAACAGACAGAGAAATCCCTAAAGCACGCTCCGACGCAGTCTCTGTCTTTCCTATCTGATTGTAAAAAAATGAATCCCCGGCGATACGCCATTGACTGCACTTTACGTGCATCATGATACCCATAAAAGATATCTTTGAAATCTTAGCTATATAGACTTTCTGTAGATGTGATTACTATATCACAGAGGTATCCATTCTGCAAGGGAATCCGGCAAAACAAGTGCTGAAAAACTATACAAAAACAGAGCTGTGGAAATTGGTTATTTCTCACAGCTCTGCTTTTTGTGCAATATTACTTTTTTAGAGTTTAATCCAGTTCAAACAGTTCCTGGGCGCTGATGGATAACTCAGCTATTCCGCAAGGAGTTACTTTTGATCCACTATCATACACGGTATAGACTCTTGCGTAGATAGTAGCTGCCTGCGCTCCTTCGTTCAAAATCGTCCCGGAAGTGTTGGTACTAAACAGTCCCATCTCATCCGAAGAATATTTCAAGGTATAGGTCGCACCGTTTGTAATCGGGTAACAATTCATAACTCCATTGCGTTCTATCGGTGAAATTACATTTCCATTGCTATCCGTGATCTTGAGGCCATCCTCTCCATCCGTCTTTAACCGCAATACCTTTCCTGTAATTCCGTCCACACTGATGGCTCCGGATGTATCATCTGCACAGGATTTGTAAAATTCAACGCATAACTGCTGTCCACCTGCCAGAATATTGTAGTCATCTGCCTGGAAGTTGACACTGATGGTTCCGTTATTCTTATCATCCAATACAATATGGTTGACCGGGTCATACAGCATATACACGGATTGGATCTTGCTACCGCTTTTATCCTTAAATCTTACGGAAGGTGCAGTCACACCGGCATTATACGCTGCAATCATCGTATTAACAAACAGTTTGATCTCCGATTCCTTACTGGGCGTGGAATGTCCCGCTCCGGAATATGTCACATTTCCCATGGTATAGATATAATAATTATTTACCACATCATTGGGCGTAATGTTATAAATATTAGTATCTTTATACTGACCGCCAGCCACACCGGAAATACAGTACCACACCACAATATCGTTTTTACCGTCTCCGTTGCGGTCCAGCTCCATATTCGGCTGTAACCACTGGTAATGCGTATTACTGATCTCTAACTGCTCATTTGCAGATATCTGATAAGGATACTGCGTAATCTGCCCTTCATTGACCTGTGTTGCGATCAGCGAGCTGCCTGCGTAATCACCCATCAGCAAACTACTGGGATAATTCCACCAAGGATCTCCACCATCATATCCAGCCTGTTTCAGCAATGAATTCTCAACCGGGAACTTTACTGTTGAACTGCCTGTTTTCCGCAGATCTTCCAGATAGCTTCTCAGGAAACGGACTACCGTATATTTGGTCACACCTTCCTTTTGCCAGAGCTCATTATCCGAATTCGGTTCCTTGATCTCGTCAAATGTATAGGACTCTAATGTTTTAAGATATTCCTGGTCCCTCTTCTGTTCCTCTCCCGTGGTGCTTGCTGCTCTCTGCTGATAATACTCTTTCAATGCTCCATAGCGATCCAGGCCTACGGATGCACGAATGGTCTTATTAAATTCATATCCCCAATACCAGTAATTCTTTTGGTTTTCCTTATATCCTTGGTCATTCCACTGAATCGCACTTTGGATATTATTGACATATGAAGTAGTATCATGGGTGAACAAAATACTCTTGCCGGATTCTATGTAGTCTCTGACAGCCCAGCCAACAGCCAGATTCCTCTTAACATTATCCAACTTATTATTGGAAATATCACTTGCGCTATAGGTATACCCAAACTTATAGGCGTCACCGAAGCCTAGTATCAACATATCATACTGCTGGAACAGATTGTAGGATTCCTGGTATATCCTCTGTATATCTGTATCCGAAGTCCCGCCAATTTTCAGCTTTTCATTTACAAGATAGGTTACAGTCATACTGTCAATGCTCGTGGATGGAATTACCGTTCCATCCCAGTTGACTTGATCCAAGCCTACTACATTCCAGTCAGTTAACCCATTAATGTACTTGGAAAAAGTAGAATTACTATTATTCTGTTCGTTATGAAGATTCCAGTTATTATTTTCACTAGACAACAACTGCAATACACGGATTGTCTTTTTCCCACTTTGCTGCGGCACAGATGTATACCCTGACTTGGCAGTTCTCACCAATCTGTCCGCATTATCGTAAAATACCAGCTTCCATGGAATAACCCCTACATATTCCTCCGGCAGAGCCCGGATAACACGATAGGTCTCCCCGGTACGCAATTCATATCTGTTTCCGTTTGCCGTCGCTATCGGATCAACCTTAATCCACTCATCTCCCTTTCTTATATACACAGTAAGACCGCTGACTTCTTCCGATGACGTATATGTCTTACCCTCTACATAGTCAGAGCCGGAGAAACGACCATCAGCATTTTTATCTACGAACAGTTTACAATCATAGGTAGTACCTGTCTGTGATATTGCAGCATCATTCTGCAGATTAAAAATATATTGCAGCTGATATTTTCCGTCTATCTTCTCCAGAGAGCCACCGTTGCTGGCACCGTTCTGATTAGAATTATATTTCAGTTCCTGCGGATATGCCGCTCCGTAAGTAGTTACCCAGTTGACGGAAAGCTTTGACAGATTCAGATAATTACAAAATACGGATCTACGTGCAGATAATGTGGTTCCTAATTGAGTATCTGCTGTATTATCTGTCAGCTGACTCTCTGTAAAAATATTTTTCTGCCAGTATAAGTACTGACCATTTTTATCTTTCGTCAGAGCGAACTGAACCAGCTTGTAAAAATAAGAATTTTTGTCCAGCGTAGCTGTTGATGCCACAGGTATTTTATCGTCCCCCAATTTAATAAACGTATCCGCAATGACCACCGGGTATCCCGCCTCAATGAACTGACAGAATTCCTCATATCGGGTAGAGTTCATATCATTGCCGGGACCGCGATAGACATCTGCACTCTTATTCGTTGAATCATCATCGTTAGTCTTATTGTGATCCAGTGAAGAATCCTGCAGTCTGTGCCTTGCATTATACGTCTCCCTAGCCTGCGTAACATCTTTCGTATCCGTTTCGGTGGCATAGTCATAGTAGTCTCCTACATGAGAATAAATCAACCCCTTCATCTGTGGATCATTATACACAGTCACACCATTTTCTGTGTTCATCTTACCGACCCGGGCTCCGAGATAGATCATGTCATATTTCTCATTCAGATCTTCTACTTTACCAATAAATTCTGCGGAAGACATCTGCTTAATCTCAACACTTCCGGTATATGTATCCTTCCTGCCCATAAATTCTTTTACACGATCAGCGGTCAGGGTAGTCGCCGATTTAAAATCATAACAAGGTTCCAGATCCAGTACCCTGATAGAGGATTTAACCGTGACTCTGTGCATATACCAGTTCAGAATATATCTGGTAATAGACGCCTTACTGATCTCTTCATCTATCTGTGCTGCATTGCTGTTGTTTTTCTTAGCCAGGAAATTCTCGTACTGAATCTCTTTTAATACTGCTTCGAAGGTTGCCGCTTTCGCCGCATTCCCTTTCCAGTCAGCCATGAAGTCAGAGGCAACATAAGACGTCGCACTGTCATCATTCAGATAAACATTGTCATATAAAGCCTCTTTCACGGAATCGTCCAGGCTAAGCGAAGTTGCCGTCTGACCGTTCCAGTAAGCATCTCCCTGTGAAGCAACTTCTGTGGCAATACTGTCATCGGAAACCTTCAAGATCGTCAGTGCCATCTGTGTCAGAATCTTATTATTCTGATTATTATTCGGTTCCTTAGCCAGCGTTTTATTTTGGCTGTAAAATCCGTAATCCATGACCACCGGTACTCTGTCTGCATTATTCCGCTCACCGGTAGTATCCTTAATACCGAATATCATCTTCGTCAGAGCGGTTGCTGCAGAAGTCATATTCACAGATTCCGCTGCATAACTTCCCCTGCCGGAGAGATAGATCAGATCCACATCATCCAAATTAATTCCATAATATGCCTGTGAATCTGTGGCAGTCAGCTCTGCCAGCTGTGCCAGGGTCAAAGTCGTCACTTCGATATTAAAATCATTGACTTCTCCACTGTAATCAGCATCCTTCTCATAGCGGCTGCTTCCGGACAGATTTAAAACTTCCTTCTTAAACCATTCCTTATTATAAAAGCCACCACTGTAAGTCACCGTTTCAAAAACATTCTTACTGTTATCACCGATAAAGTCATAGGTATCCTGTTCGCTAAAATCCGCATCAATATCCTTAACCTTTACCGTTGTCGTACCGTTTCCTACTTTTACATACCGACCGGCGGGATTCTCTTTATAGACATCACTAAGGCGGAAATCCGCATCGGACACACAACTCACCTTAGAAACATAATAGTCACCATTCGTATTATCCTTCGTAAAATACAAAAATCTTCCATCTGTAATCGGTTCAAAGGTATAGTTCTCCCCTTCTTTTTTCGCCCATAAAGCAGATGATGGTGTTGAACGGTTATAGACATACAGATTGGCTGAAGTGCCACTCTGTGTAGTAATGCCGGGATCATTGCCCGAGGTCGTTGCCGCTGCCGGGTCATTATCAGATAATGATCTGGTAACGCCGGAAGCATTTTCAGAGTTTTCTACGGATGCGGAAGACGCATCCCCCTGTACAATCGTCCCCAAATACTTATAGCTTGTGATACCACCACTTACTTGTTCTGCATACACCGCATGTCCAATATACTTGTCAGGTACAAATTCAGCCGGGTTGGTAATATTCATACTACCGTCTTCGCCGTTATAATATTGCAGACTGTAGCGGTCAGCTGCATACGCCTCTGTTACTTCCGTGCCATTCTCCACACGCATGACCATCGTGGCCGAAGTCCATGTAGTAAACGTAGGGATTACTCCCTGCATTACTGCATTCGTACCATTGGTAGCCTCCACTGTACTCTTCCGGTCATAACGAGTCTGTCCGTGAGGGTCTTCAGTATCCTGCAGCATTCTATAAGCGGAGCCGCCGGTCACATAATTATATCTTCCTTCCGTGCCACTGGCGACAAAACTGCCCCGAATATCTTCTGTCCGGGAGCCGCTTCCTTCCTGATAGGTATCCAGACGGCTGACAGGACCATTTCCGATCAGATCCTTGAAATTCTCAGTTCCCATCTGGCTCTGCAACTCCTGCATGGTCTTATTACGTTCCGATGCCGCCGGCAATTCCGATAATTTTCTCCCCTCGCTTACCGGTTCTTCTCCGCCGATCAGATAACCGATGGAAGCATTGTTTTTATCCGCAACGATTTCCAGAATATGAAATGTATCACCCTGCGTCTGTTTCTCCTGTACCAGCTGCTGAATCCCCGGCAATGTCATCTCCTGTGCGCTGGCTTCTATAGAGCCATAGCTCTGGCAGACTCCGGCTGCCAAAGCTATGGTGAGAACTCCTGCTATGCACTTTTTTGCAGTTTGTTTCCAATTTGAATTTGATTGATTATGTTTCATTTTATTAGCCCTGCCTATTTCACAGATCACCATACGATTTCCGTTGTATTCCAATAAATCACCATGACACGATCCATGGACTGTCCGCGAAGATCTGAAAAGCTGACATACAATATATGATTCTTTTCATCGCTACCGATACTGATGTAGATGACATCACCCGCTTTGCCCTCGGAAGTACTTCCCTGCCAGGTTGAAATCGCAGTATGTCCCGCTGTCGGATAATCCGCTCCGGTCACCTTCGGAATCAGTTTCAGTCGGGGATCGAAATCTGCCAATCCATTCTTATTACCGGCCTCAAATCCATACACTTCAACTGTCTTCGTTAAATTATCCACCTGGTATCCGTTTCCTTTAAAATCCTTTTGGTTAAGCGTAATACTTCGAATGCCTTCCGGAAAATAGATTTCAGCTCTCGGAATCAATACATATGTCTCAGCAATAACATTATTATCCTTGTCCACTGCCTGCAGCAACAATTCGTATTCCTGATTCCAATCTAAGAACCACTTTGCCCAGATATAAGCGTCTTTACCTTTGGCTGTAGGATATACATTTGCGGATCCGGACTTGCTGTTTTCCATTCCGGTTAGCGATGTCGGAATCTCCGTATTATCGTATCCCGACGGGAAGTTTGCACCATTTGATCTATTACCATCCACTGCACTGAATCCTACTTTTCTGGTGCATTGAATTGGAAATGCTTCATTATATCCCATTCCGGTGGTATCATCATTCGCAATTGCCAATCCCAGTTCCACATCATTGGCAATCCGCCAGGTCACATCCTTCATCTTGGCCGTATCATAATTTTCCAGCCAGCAATGCACATGCCCGTTTCGATTCAGGACAAACTGATCACTTGCAATATAAGGAGCGCCCACGCGCTCTGCCGCAGCAAGGTTAGGAATCTTAACATCCACAATCGGATAATACCAGCTGTTGGCATCCAGCTGCACGTTAGCCTTAATTCTTACACTTGTATCAATATTATCCCCACAATACAGAATCTGTTTATATTTATTTGCACCTTCCGCAAAAGAGTAACCATTCGAGTTTCCTACGATTTCCCACGTGATCTTAGGATACCTATTTTCGTAATCCGCCCAGGAAGTCAGACACTCCAGATCAACATAATAGCCAATCTTCTGTTGATCCTTCGGTGCTCCCTCCGGGAAGGAATACGTCTTCATGATTCCTCTGATCAGTTCCACCGTATATTTACCAGGAATATCCGTTACTGCTACGATGGCAGAATCTGATTTGCTGGTATCAGCCTTCGCCGTACAGGTAACCCGCAATATGCTGGTTCCCATGGTTTCACCTTTGCCTACCGTCAATACGCCACTGTCGCTGATCACAGTACCGGCTGCTACTTTTGATGCATCTATCCGCTCTACTGACCAGGTAACCCCTTGTGCAACCGCCTCATCCGGTCCCTTCATCGTATAAGTGAAAGCCTGCGTTCCGCCTCTTAAAACCTCAGCATTCTTAGGGTCAATCGTCAGAGATTCTACCATCAGTTTCTTTACATTAATCGTAGTAGTTGCCACAAAGCTTGGATCCTTATTCAATACACAGGTTACCCGTAGTACATTGTCTCCTACGATCTCATCAATTGCGACTTTCACATTGCCTCTACTGTCTATAGTACTCTTGCAGGCAGTTCCGTCCGTATAGCTCAGACTCCAGCTTACCCCCTGTTTCTTAGCCAGTGCAACTGCTTCCGGTTCGCCTTTCAACTCATAGTCGAATCGTTTGGTAGCTCCCTGCTCCACCGTAGGATTGGTGGGAATGACCGTCATTGCCTCCAGCCAGATATGCTCCGCGGTATCCTCCGGCAGTGCATTTCTCAGCTTAATTGTTTCGGAAATCTGATAAGTTTTATCCTGATACGCAAACAGCATGTTCAGAATAACTTTTCTCTTAGATCTGGCCTCACTTAAATCCACCTGAAAAGAGCTGACATGCTCGGCCATCAAAGCAGGTGCCGCTGTGGCGAGATCTGCTTCTGTCGCTGCTTCATAGAGATATACCTGATTAGCATTTTCATACTCTGTTCCGGCATTACTGCTCCCCTGCCAGCGGATCATATATGCATTATCATTGTTGACCAGGCAGAGTTCACGGACCTGCGCCTGCACCTCATTGCCGGCATCATCCTTCGCCGGATTACCATCCAGATTCACAGCAGTTCCGGTAGTGTTTGTGAACTTGATATCCTTCTCCACATCAATGATCAGATCGATCATCTGATTGGCTGCCAGCTGCGCTTCTTCCTGTAACGTCAGTTCCTTGTTGCCACGCAGATACGAATTATTGCCGGCTACGATAAACGCTCCTACCGATCCTGCCACAATGGTCATGATCGCCAGACACACGATGATCTCTACCAGTGTAAATCCCTTGTTTTCCATTTTCTTTCGTATGTTCTTCATGGTCAACCTCCTTACACAAATCTGCTTATTTTGTCACAATCTTACCGGTTCTTCCCACTGTTGTAATTTCTATCCTTCTCGTTCCGTTGCTGACTACTATCCGCTTACAGAAGTTCTTCTTGGTTCCTCCCGCCTCACAGGTTCCCGCTTCGAAAGCTCCCGATGCACGGTTAAACACCAGATGCAGTCCTTGTGTTGAAGAAGCATAGGGCAAGGTTCCCTTTAATTCCGTCAGGGAGTAAGCATGTGTGTCATCATCATCGAAATACACCTGAACCTGAATGGGATCTCTGCCCACCACACGGTCAGAAACCTGAGTCAGGGTTCCGTTTATCACCTGATATACCATTGCATGATATTCCTTATCTGTACTGTCATAGGAAATCACACATTCCACATTATTCTGTTCTTTTCCCAGCGTCAGCACCCTGGCTCTCTCTATCGTAGATACGATCTCATCCGCACATTTTCTTACCCTTCGGCCGGTCAGTGTACCCACGGATAATCCCGCCACTGTCACCACGATTGCCATAATAGCAATGACAATGATCAGCTCCACCAGGGAAAAACCGCTGTTTTTATTGTTTCTGCCAATTCTCATATACGATCAGGTCTCCCAGATTGATTTCTGTATTTGCATAGGTCTGATGATCCGGCTGCAGGTAGCCTTCGCCGCCTTTCAGGAAATCCACCACATGATATTCCACCGTATTGCCGCCGGCTGCGGTAATCTCTTTGGAATAGGTCAGTGCCTGTAACACCGCATCTTTATCTGCATTCACCTTTACATTCTGTCCCAGACGGATATTGCCGCCGGCGATAATGATTCCCTGAAAATCCTTCTCCACAGTCACATCACCGCTGACCAGGATCAGTCCCTCGGTAAATTTCGCATATTCCGTTTCGGAATAGGTATAATCCCCATCTACGATCACTGCCTTACATTTCGGCTTCATAGAACCCTCGAAATATTTGGAAGCATCTATATCGGAGCTTCCACCGTGTAATACACCTCCAAAGGTAAGCAATGTGCTATGATCCACCAGGTTCGTGTATGCATTGGCACTGTCCGCTCTCTCAGCCTGTGTCACTTTCTCATATACATCCAGCATTTTCTTGGTCAGTGCCTTGAATTTATTCTGATCCGCTTTCAGGATTGCCTGATATCCACTGTTGGAAGCATCTGCTGTCAGCGAATCCTGACGCACATTTTCGCGGCTGCCGGTGGTCTTCGCATCATCATACATGACTACATTGCCTGCCAGGTGCATGATATACGCTCCGGAGCCCTCCTCCCGCAGTTTGATCGCCTTGGTATAAATGCCGGTATAGGCTTCCATGGTACTCTGATTCATACTGTAATAATCCCGGAAATAACGATTAGCATTACTTCTGGAGCTGTCAGAACCCGCGTCAAAATTTACATAATAATAAACCAATGTGATCTTACTGTTCAACCGTTTAAAATACTTCTCTATATTTCCGGATGTGATTCCGTAGGAAGCTAATGTATTTCCTTTTAACGCCTCACAGGGTACATCCAGTGCCACATCGACTACACCATCACGCAGCCTGTTATTATTAACATCCCAGATTGTTGCATTGTACTCTTCTAAAGTGATAGGATTGCTCTTCTGTGACAGTACAGACCCACCGGAAGTACTTCTGCCGATGCACTCCGCGGGCACCAGATAAGCCAGCTGATCGCTCTTCACTGCAATAGACTGTCCCATCATAATGTCACTTACATTCTCTCCTGCGGTATTCGTAGCTGCCCCGGAGGTACCTCCGGCCGTTTTCAGGGATATGTAAGAATTTCCTGCCAGTGTCAGGTTGCGCAGCTGATTCAGATAAATCTCAGTATTGGTACCGTTGACAATGATTGCGCTGCTGTCACCATTACTGCCATCTCCGAATCCCACATATTCCCCGGTATATTCTTCATTCAATAACGCTCCCGCGGAAAAAACATTATCTGCACCGCTCATGATCAGATCATTCGCTACATATACACCATTTCCGTTGAACTGAATCGTTCCCTTGCTGCCGGCCTTGATCGGACTGCCACCATGCATGGTGATCGATCCCGCCCACAGTTCGCCATACTGATCGGCATTCAGGGTTGCCCCCTTCCCCAGATACAGTTCTGACGCAGCGATCATACGCTTGTCCGGATTCTCCTTGCCAGTCGGTTCCTTCAAATCTACAGTAACATTACTGCCTTCGCCCTCTTTGGTACTGCCTACGATGAAACGATCTGCATAAAAGCTTCCGCCGATCTCATTTTGGCTTGGCAGATTCGGATCTGTAGGTAATGCCTGGATGGAATCCTGCGCGATCATAGAGATTCCTGTAATGGAAGGTACTGTCACTGCCTGGGAGAAATCAATCTCAGGCACTTTGATCCGTAGATCCGTCTGAATAACAGAGACATAACCGCTATCATCGGTATATGTCACCCGCAGAGCACAGATTCCCAGACCATCCTTATACAGTTTCATTCTTCCTTTGGGATTTTCTGCAGCGGTTATTTCCAGTCCTTTGCGGTCCGTCACTTTTACCGTGCCACTCTCGTCCAGATAGATTCTCCGCCAGCCACTTTCATCCGACAGATCGTCCAGTGAGGTCGTCTCCAACACGGTACGGCTGCGTACCTCAGGAGTCAGACAATCTGTTCCGAAAAATTTCGTCAGATCATAATAATTTGTGTCCGTAGATCCGGCCAGCATGTATTTTGACTGCATATCCGTCAGAAAATAATAACGCAGCTTGCTTGTCTTTTCCTCTGCACTGGTACTGCTGTAATTCTGTAATACATTTTCGTAAGCATTTCCCACTGATTCCGAAATCTGTGTTCCCATATAAGATCGTATCTCATCCAATACAGTCTCAGCAGAATAAAAGTTGTCCTTTGCCTTCAGATTGTTGACCTTCATCTGATAGTTCAACAGCGACATATACATCAAAACACTGGCTAAAATGCCAATAAAGGCCATAGCTATGATCACAACGACCAAAGCCGAGCCTTTATTATCTGTTTTTCTTCTGCCACGTATTTCCATGGTTCTACTTCCTTCCGGTTTCTAATCTAACGTCCTCTTACTCGATTGCAGTACCTGTCATGGTTACAATCGGTCTTCCGGTACTACTGTCTCCCTCTGCATATACCTCAACCCGCATATCATATATGCGGTTCTTCTTCTCCTTTGGTGTCAGACTATCTACATCCATAATACTTTTGGCAGTATTTCCATCCACCTTGTTATTCGTTCCGGTCATACTCAGATTCCGGAAAGTATATACGGTATTTCCGTTTGTGATCAGATTTGTCCGTAATCTGCATGCAGAACGGAAATCAGATCCTCCTAATTTGTCGCCATCTGCCGGATTCCAGGCAGGATATGTTTCCCGCAGTTCAAACGAAGCTTTATAAGACATCAGCAACGTATCATAATAAGTCCTGCTCCCGAAACTATTGACCCATTCATCGGACGGATCCTGAATTGCCAGGAACACATTCACCGGCACATTCCCCGGATTATTTACAATAACACGGTCTACCGGTTCTGCCGGGATTCCGCTTTGGGCACATTCCACGCGAGGCTGCAGACATACAATGATATTCGCCAGTCCATTCTGTATCTTGTCTTCTGTCGTATATGTCCCGTCCGCCTTCTTCGCACGGATCCGGTCTGCCTGTTCCCGCAATGAATTCTCATTGGAAAAAATCACATAATCCTGTCCGTTCTGCGGATAATCTCCGGATTTTCCACCCAGATCCACAATGCCGGTATTGCAATGATATACCGTAGATGCTGTCACCAGATACGTATCTGCCTCGGTTATCTCGCCTAGTCCAAGATCCAGGCTGATCTTCCCTGTCATGATATTGATCTGAATTGTCTTGGTCGTATATCTGGCAATCGTCGGAATATCTTTATCCGTACCCGTTTTATAATACAAATAGGCATCTGTAGCAGAATCCTCCGCTTCAGAATAGACAGCATTTCTTCCTCCCGACAGATTCTCCAGCTCCACAATATCCTTATCGTTGAACATATCATATTCTGTACGCGTAGGATCCATGGTGATCACCACATCATACATTGATGACGTGGTACTGTCATCCCTCACGGTATATTTCCATATGCCGGTTCCGTCGCCATTCACATCTCTGTTTACCGTGTTGGTAAACCCTTCCGGTGTTTCCCCCTCATAGATTTCTGCCATTTCCTCCAGCGAATGTGCTTCAAACATTTCCATCACATCTTCCGCGATCGCTGTGGCATGCATAGTGCTGCGGGATTTGGCATTCGTTCTGGCACTGGTGACAAAGCTATGCAATAGCGGCACCACGATGATCGCCAGAACTACCATTGCGATCAAAAGCTCCACAAGGGAAAAACCTGCATTATTCAATTGTCCTTCCTTTGTATGCTTCTGCATTGTGACAACTCCCAATTAAAAAATCTATTAGTTCATGTTTCCGAAAATAGTATCCACACCCATCTCCATGGCAGGGATATACGGCTCGCTGTATTCCTTATCCGTTCCCATCAGATAATACGTATTCAGCGTCATGTTGCCGGACAACATCCCTTCTTCTGAATTGTAACTGATGCTGACACTCTGAATACTCTGTCTCTCCTGCTGATTATAGATATATCTTACCAGTCCCTTAAAATCATTGTAAGTGCAGGAAATACTGATACCGAGAGGTAATTCATACATATGTGTATCCGCATAAGCCGTTCCCTCGGTGGAAACGGGACTATTGGTTACAATTGTGGTCGTATCCGTACCGGACACTGCGGCATCCGCTTCCGCTGCGGCGGTGTCTGCCGGTGCATCTGCTGTTGCATTATCCAAAGCAGAGCTACTTTCCGCCTGCGGAGTATATGGAACCTCTGCCTCCGTTCCAAAGGAGATATTCGCCACCCTGGTTCTGGTAGCATCCTCCATGTTCTTTACCATCATAATACTGTCTTCCGGTAATATATCTACCGGAAAACGGCTCTCAAAATTAGTGATGTATGACTGCATTTTCTCAGTAGCAGCCAGATAATCCGCCTTGCGCTGATCCAATACCTCCAGTGTAGACACCTGGGATCTTAAGGACATATTCTGGCTTTCCATAGAATCTGCCAGATCATTAAATTTTGCATATACCAAAAAATAAGTAACCACAGCAAGGAGGATTCCGAGTACTGCGATCAAAAGTTGAATTTCACTCTTTTTCACCTTCATTTTATTTGCCTCCTACTGTACGGACTGGGTGGACTCTACGGTCTCCCCGGTCTCTTCTGTCTCATCGGTCAGTTCTCTGTATGTGCCTGTCATGGAAAACATTACCCAGGAGCCACCCATCTCGTCCTGGTTATCTGTAATATTACTGATCTGTACATCCTCGATACTTTCCATATTGCGGATATTGAGGATCGTACGTGCTGCCGCTGCTTTTCCCTCTACATTGACGGTCATGCTGATGCCGGTCTGATCAGAAGAAAAGCTGTCAGTGTAAAAGCTGTCCGGTAATATCTGCTCCAGCTCATTGATGAACTCCACGAGATTCTCATTGGGATTCTCGGTATACTCATACAGATATTTGTATTTATCATACTGTGCTGCCGTTGAGAGATATTCATTATATACCGTCTGAGCTGGCTGTAATTCCTCGACTCTCGCCTGCAGAGCCACATTCTCTGCCACGGTGCCGAAGTATCTGGTCAGGGAAGTCACTGCCATGGCGATGGACAGGATCACGCCCAGTACCAGGACCGCCACACTGACGAAGGTATAGTTCGTGCCGCTGACTACGGTCATGCCCTTGGCCTTCTGCTGGCTCTTATCGATCAGTCCCACAGGGGCGAGTACTGCACCCAGGCAGGAAATATAGGCTGCGGGTCTGGTGGAACGGATGGCCTTGCTCATGCCGATCTTGTCTTCCATATCGGACAGGGTATGTACCTTGCGCTCCAGGCAGTTGGTGAACAGCTTGCTCATGCCGCTGAAGCTGCCGCCGAGGCCGGTGACGTAAGTTCTCTCAATAGGTGTATCACCATTTCTGGAATCATAGAAATCAATTACACGGTTGACACCGACGATCAGAGGTTCCAGGGTAGCGGTGATCTTCTGTCTGGCTGCTGTGACTTCCACATTGCCGGCATCTTCGTCTTCCCAGCGTCCGGCATTTTCCTCCCAGAGCTTATCTCCCTGATGGAGTACTCTGTTCAGGCAGGTCTTCTTCTGGAAACGCTCTACCGCGCTCATGGGATCGTTCACGGCATAGGCACCGGATGCGATCATGGTCTCGATGGCATCCTGCACGCCGTATGCCACGGTTCTCTGTAACAGCACCTTACCTGCGGAAAGCACGGTCACGATGGTGTTGTTCTCATCGATCTTGATCATCATGGTAACTTTTTCGGACTTCTCATCACGAAGAATCTGGTATAAGCTGTTGCTGCTGTAATCGAAGCACTCAACCTCCCAGCCGCACATCTGCGCCAGCTGGTAATAGCTGTCTAACAGCGCCTTGGGCACTGCCAGTGCCATGACACGCAGCTTCCCTTCCTCGGTCAGTCCGCCTGCCAGATAATGTCCGATCTCATACTGAGTCAGATCCACGGGAAAATAATCGTTCGCATTGGTCTTCACCAGTGCCTCGATCTTGTTCGCCTTCACGTTCGGGATCTGTACCTCACGGCTCGCCACTCTGGTAGAAGAAATGGTGAAGATCACTCTCTTCGTGTGGATACCATTCGTACCCAGTGCGTTCACCAGGTGATCCGCATACTCCTGCGTCGGCTGCAGCATACCGTCCACCACGACGCCTTCCGGGGTCTCGACGGTCAATACCTTATAGACCTTCGGTTTCTTCACCTTATAGTCGATCTCGCAGATCTTCGTAAAGGAGTTGCTGATCTCAATACTCAATACGCGATTGTTCATTGCCATGCTTCTACCCTTCCTCTTATCGGTTCTTTATCGTATTTGGGACAGAAAAAGTATCCCAAGAACTTTCTAATCTCATATCAGATGCAAGTACCCGGTCTCAATGATATAGCCCCAGATACCACTGCAAGAATTCATTGCCCCACAGGACAGCGACTGCCACCCCTGCGGAGAGATACGGTCCCATGGCGAGGACATGCCCTTCGCCGCTTACTTTCATACGGATCAGATGGATCACGGAACCAATGATACATCCCAGTAAAAATGCGAAAATGATCAATTTCCAGCCGAGCAGCAGTCCACAGACCGCCATCAGCTTCACATCACCGCCGCCAATGGCTCTGCCACCGGTAGCGTAGTACAGAATAAGTAAAAATACACTGACACACAGGAAGCCGATCAGGAAATCCAGCCACTGTGTATAGTGGAAGGCTCCATGGATCAGCCCCAGTGCCAGTAAAAAAACGTTAAATCCCACAGGGATCTCATATGTTCTGAAATCAATCACACTTAAAGCAAGAAGTGCACTAAACAACAAGCAGTAGACTAGGGAATCCACGCTCATCCCATACTTCCAGAATACGAGCAGGTACAGCACTCCGTTCAGTGCCTCGATGATGGGGTACTGAACGGAGATATGTGCCTTGCATTTCCGACATCTGCCTCCCAGCGCCAAGTAGCTGAACAGCGGTACGAGATCGTACCACCGCAGCTGATAACCGCAGTTCATGCAGTGAGACCTGGTCGTTACAATATTCTCTTTTTTCGGGATACGGTAGATCAACACATTGAGGAAGCTACCGATCACGATTCCATAAAGGAAAATCACTATGTAGAGAAGAATTGTTGGGAGCATGTCAGGTGCCTTTCAAAATTATTGATACTGGCCATTAAGAAGACTATGATTAGCCTTAATGTTAGACTCGCTAAATGTCACACTGCCATCTGTACCAACTGTAACATTAATCACGATGCTAGTTTTTCCTGTATCAAACCATTCACTGGACTTCAGTCCAATTTTCTTTATTCCTGCTGCATCCAATGCCTCATTAGCATTTCCACTTGCATTAGAAGCACTTACAGCTGTCTGAGAAGCAGTAAGGGTAATTGTACCAGTTGATAATTTCTTAGTAGAATCTACCATAGGATCTGCTGCATATGTCTGTAAAGCTGTTACAATAGATGCCACATTCTGACAATCAGTAGATTTTCTGGATCTCTCAACATATTTTAGGAACTGAGGTGCCAGTACACCAACCAGTACTGCCATGATAGCGATAACGATGATCAGCTCTACCAGGGAGAAACCTTTGTTAGTTAAGCTCTTCTGTTTCTTGTTCATAATTACATTCTCCTTTTTATGTGTTTTTTAATTTCAGGGTAGTAAGTTTTCCGCCCCATTTATTAATTATCGTCCTGTCCCTACACAGGACGGATAATCCAAAGATACAAAATAACTATATTACAAATTATCAAGTGCTGTATACATGGACATCATAGGCATCATACATGCTGCAATCAATCCACCGACCACGACTGCCAGTACAATAATGATCATCGGCTCCATAGCTGCCATCAGGGACTGCACGGACATTTCTACTTCTTCATCATAGTAATCTGCCAGCTTGTCCAGCATTTCCTCTGTATTACCGGATTCTTCACCGATACGGATCATCTGGTATACCATGGGAGGGAACAATCCACTCTCCTGTAATGGTCTTGACAGCGGCATACCAATCGTAATCTCTTCTTTGGCATCTTCCATGGCTTCTTTAAAGTAAACATTGCTCATAACTCCTGACACAATCTCCACTGCTTCGATCAATGGCACACCGGCACCCAGCAAGGTACTCATAGTTCGTGCCATCATAGAGGATGCGGATTTTGTGGTCAGTTTTCCGAATAAAGGTGCCTTCAGTGCAATCTTTCCAAAGAAGTGTTTTCCGGCATTGGTTTTGGCAAATGCACGGATAGCAAACACCAGTGCAATAATCACAGGTACGATAATAAACCAGTAATTCACAATTCCATGGCTCAGATTTACATAAAACTTCGTAATCCACGGCAAATCTGTTCCTAGATCCTTAAACATATCTTCATAGTTAGGAATGACCACAACCAGCATTACAATCGTAACAATAATAGCCACGACGCATACCGCTATGGGGTAGATCATTGCTTTCTTCACCATTGCCTGGGTCTTGTGGGAACGCTCCAGCTGGGTTGCTACACGTTCCAGTGCAATCTCCAGACTACCGGATGCCTCACCGGCAGCCACCATGTTTACCATAATCCCCGGGAATACTTTCGGGTGCTCTGCCATGGAATCTGCCAGGGTCTCACCCTTTTCCACGCTGATGCGGACTTCCTTCAATGCATCCTGTAATCTCTTGTTCTCTGTCTGTTCGCAGAGCATTTTCAGGGATTCGAGGATGCTGACGCCCGCTTTGGTCATGCTGACGAACTGGCGGCACATGACGCTTAGATCCCTGGCCTTCGGCCATCCGCCGATCTGGATGTCGATGTCTTTTGTCAGGAAGCTCTGTTCTCCCAGATCGATAACGGTCAGCTCCTGCCTTCTCAGTTCTGCCATTGCCAGATCTTTGTTATCCGCTTCCAAACTTCCCTTTACTTCTTTTCCAGCCTTTGTGATGGCCTTGTAACCATAGGTTGCCATGTGCCTTCCCTCCAATTACGTCTCTATCTTTAACTGTCTCCCCAACTAGGTAAGACGGGCCCCGGTCCTAAAAAGGTCCAGGATTTTGAAAAATTTTTATAAATTTTGAGAAATTTCTATAAAATATTGCGGTTTTTATAGAATTATACGTCAAAGGATACCTTTACCATCTCGGAGAAGGAGGTGGTGCCGTCCAGTACGTAGTCCGTGGCACTCATACGCAGGGTATGCATTCCTTCTTTTAATGCTTCTTCCTTTAAGATATCGGCACCTTCCCGCTTGCTGATGATCGTCTTCAGTTTCGGTGTGATCTGCATGATCTCGTAGACACCGATACGACCCTTAAATCCGGTATTGTCGCATTTGCTGCAACCACAGGGTTCGTAGATGGTTACGTTTTCCTCTTCCTTCAAGCCCATGAACTCTTTTTCATCCTTGGTGGCCTGCTTCGGCTTTTTACAGAAGGGGCAGAGTCTGCGGACCAGTCGCTGTGCGATAACGCCGATGACGGAATCTGCGATCAGGTAGGATTCGATCCCCATATCCTCCAGTCGGGTGATGGTGCTGGCGGAGGAATTGGTATGCAGGGTACTTACGACCAGGTGTCCGGTGATGGATGCCTGTACGGCGATGCTGGCGGTCTCCTGGTCACGGATCTCACCGATCATGATGATATCCGGGTCCTGTCGCAGGATGGAACGCAGTGCCGTCGCGAAGGTTAAGTCTGCCTTGGTGTTGACCTGTACCTGGTTGATACCGTCGATGTTCGCCTCGACAGGATCTTCGACGGTGATGATGTTCACGTCTTCTTTGTTCAGCTCGCTCAGTGCGGTATACAGGGTGGTGGACTTACCACTTCCGGTAGGTCCGGTTACCAGGATGATACCGTGAGGATTTTTCAGAATGTAGTCAAACTGTTCTAATTCGTAGGGTTTGAAGCCTAACTGGCTCTTGTCGCGGTTCAGTGCACTCTTCGCCGCAAGACGCATTACGACTTTTTCCCCGTATACGGTAGGCAGGACGGATACACGGATATCGTATTCCACGCGGTCTACTACCTGAGTGATACGTCCGTCCTGGGGTTTTCTCTTCTCGGAGATATCCATGCCGCCGATGATCTTAATACGGGCGATGATGGCGGACAGTACGTTGACACCGTATCTCGCTCTCTCATAGAGGGCACCGTCAATACGGTAACGGACACGGATGATATTTTCCATAGGTTCGATATGGATATCGGATGCACGCTGGCGGACGGCTTTTTCGATCATGTCCTTGACCAGCATTACGATGGGGGAGCTGTTGATGTTCTCCTCCGTGGCGATATCTTCCACCACATCCAGCTTTTTCTCTTTGGCGTAGGCAGCCAGTGCCTCGGTTACTTCTTCCTGACCGAAATATTTATCGATCGCCAGCATGATGCTGCGGGTGGTGGCTACTACGGGCTCTACCTGGAAATTGGTGATGATATTGATGTCATCGATGGCGTTGTAATCCAGGGGATCTGCCATGGCGACCATGAGAACGTTGAAGTTATTTTCTTTGTAAGCGAAGGGGAAGATCTTGTTCTTCTTCAGGACGTTGACCGGCACGAGATTCAGTACTTCCTTGTCCACATTGATGCTCTGGAGATCGATCATATCCAGATCCAGCTGTTTGCTCAGTGCCTTCGCCAGGTCATCCTCCGATACGATGCCTTCATCTACGAGGAATTCTCCCAGCTTCTTACCCTGACGGGCGGGATTGTCCAACGCCTGCTGCAGCTGTTCATTCGAGAGAACACCGCTGTTTACCAGTAATTCACCTAAACGGACCTTTTTTCTGCCTAATTCCATGATCATTCACCTGTTACTTTTACATATTTGGGATATCTGCACAATTGTAGCATTTTTCGTTACAACTTACAATTTTTTTGGCTCAACACTAAAATATTATAGCATATTTTAGATTTATGTAAATTGTTTTTAGT
>ERZ1034984.309-NODE-309-length-55425-cov-24.154994_pt1 | contig 55425 bp, 47 predicted proteins | sample MGYA00520589_ERZ1034984 | MGnify/ENA primary metagenome ERZ1034984 (study PRJEB33766, sample SAMN09781790) | gut metagenome | biome: gut microbiome | host: Homo sapiens | place: Madagascar | study: EMG produced TPA metagenomics assembly of the PRJNA485056 data...
AAGCCCCAGTGGGGCTTTTGTGCGAGCAGGACTGTCTGAGCGACTGGGCGTCGCCCGACCTCCGCCGCCGGGATTAGAACAAACCGGTAATCTTGCCGGTTTCGTCTACGTCAATCTTGAAGGCTGCGGGGCTTTTGCCCAGGCCCGGCATGGTCATGATGTTGCCCGTCAGCGCCACCACGAAGCCGGCGCCGGCGCTTACCTTGACGTCGCGCACGGTGATGCGGAAGCCGCGCGGCGCGCCAAGCTTCGTCTGGTCGTCGCTGAAGCTGTACTGCGTCTTCGCCATGCACACCGGCATGTCGCCAAAGCCCAGCTTCTCCAGTTTCGCCAGCTCTTTGGCCGCCTTCGCCTCGAAGTCGACGCCGTCGGCGCGGTAGACGCGCTTCGCGATGGCCTCGATCTTCTCGCGCAGGCTCAGCTCGCCGTCGTACGCGAACTCGAACGTGTCGGCGCTGCGACCGGCCTCGTCGCCCTGCTCGCACAGGCGCACCACCTCGTCGGCCAGCGCCAGGCCGCCTTCGCCGCCCTTCGCCCACACCTCGGACAGCGCCACGTTCACGCCCAGCTCGCGGCACTTGTCCTCGACCAGCTTCAGCTCGGCCTCGGTGTCGGTGGGGAAACGGTTGATGGCAACCACGCACGGCAGCTTGTACACGTTCGTGATGTTCTCCACGTGCTGCAGCAAGTTGGGCAGGCCCGCCTCAAGCGCCTCAAGGTTTTCCTCGCCCAGCTGGTCTTTCGCTACGCCGCCGTGGTTCTTCAGCGCGCGCACGGTGGCCACAACCACCACGGCGTCGGGCTTGAGCCCCGTCAGGCGGCACTTGATGTCCAGGAACTTCTCGGCGCCCAGGTCAGCACCGAAACCAGCCTCAGTGATGGCGTAGTCGCCCAGCGCCAACGCCATGCGCGTGGCCATGATGGAGTTGCAGCCGTGCGCAATGTTGGCGAACGGGCCGCCGTGCACGAACGCCGGCGTGCCCTCAAGCGTTTGCACCAGGTTCGGCTTCAGCGCGTCTTTCAGCAGCGCGGCCATGGCGCCCTCGGCGTGCAGGTCGTGCGCGGTGACGGGCTGGTCGTCGTAGGTGTAGCCCACTACGATGCGGCCGAGGCGTTCCTTCAGGTCGGTGATGGAAGTGGCCAGGCAGAAAATGGCCATAACCTCGCTGGCCACGGTGATATCGAAGCCGTCCTCGCGCGGCACGCCGTTGGCCTTGCCGCCCAGGCCGCACACGATGTTGCGCAGCTGGCGGTCGTTCATGTCCACGACGCGCTTCCACGTGATCTTGCGCACGTCGATGTTCAGCTGGTTGCCGTTGTGGATGTGCGCGTCAAGCAGCGCCGCCAGCAAGTTGTTGGCCGCACCGATGGCGTGGAAGTCGCCCGTGAAGTGCAAGTTGATGTCTTCCATGGGGATGACCTGGGCATATCCGCCGCCCGCAGCGCCGCCTTTGATGCCGAACACGGGGCCCAGGCTGGGCTCGCGCAGCGCCACCACGGGGTTTTTGCCTTGACGGTTCAGCGCATCGGCCAAACCGACGGTGGTGGTGGTTTTGCCTTCGCCGGCCGCCGTGGGGTTGATGGCCGTCACCAGCACCAGCTTGCCCGGCGTGTGCTGCTGGTCGCGCAGCAGGTTGTAGTCGACTTTCGCCTTCGTGGTTCCGTACTGCTCCAGGTATTGCTCGGGCACGCCCACCTTCTCAGCGATGGCGCTGATGGGTTGCGGGGTTGCAGCCTGGGCGATTTCGATGTCGGTCAACACGTCGGGCCCTCTCTCTCGTCTGGTTGAGGCACCTCGGCGCCACGCGCGCGGGGTGCGTTGGTCGTGAGGGACATTCTAGCCGGAATGTGGCGCGACGCGACGCACGCCGGCGCCAGGAAACATAGATTTCAAGGCAACGGTCAAAAATGCGGCTAACGCGGCCGCAATTTCACACCGCGTACAAAAAACGGCCCGGTTTCCCGGGCCGTTTGGGGCTTCGCGTTCGCTATTCGTTCGGGCGGCCGTACAGGCCCGTTTCATCGTGCGCGATGTAGTTGTCGTACACCAGGCGAAGGCCCTCAAGCGTGAGGTCCTGGTTCACCTCGTTGATGGTGCGCGACAGCGGCGACACGCGCGGGGCAAGCCCACCGGTGCCGATGACGGCCGTTTTGTAGCCCAGCTGGTCGAAAATGCGGTTGACCAGGCCATCCACGCGATCGGCCTCGCCGTAGACGATGCCCACCTGCATGGCCTGCTGCGTGTTGCGGCCAATGGACACGTGCGGGTTCACCAGTTCGATGGCGCCCAGCTTCGTTGCGTGGCTGAACAGGGCCGACGAGCTGGTTTCCACGCCCGGGGCAATCACGCCGCCCACGAAGCTGCCCGTGCGGTCGATAACTTCCATATTAGTAGCGGTGCCGAAGTCCACCACGATGACCGGCGCGCCGTACAGGCTGCGCGCGGCCACGGCATCGGCCACGCGGTCGGCACCGATCTCGCGCGGATTCGGATAGCCCGACGCGTCGAACAGGTCGCCCGCCGTTTCGGCCGAGCACACCACGGCGCGATGCCCCAGCATCTGCTTAGCCGCCGTGCACCACGCATCGGTCAGCGCCGGCACTACCGATGCCAGGCACATGCCGCCGATGTCCTGGAACGAAAGGCCTTCGGAGTTCAGCAGCGGAATCAGCTTCACGCGCAGCTCGTCGCACGTGTGGTGCTTGTTCGTGGCCACGCGCCAGCGGTGGCTCAGCTTCTTCCCCTCGTACACGCCCACCACGGTTTGCGTGTTGCCAACGTCGATTGCCAAAAGCATTCTTTCGCCCACTCTCTCACGTACTGCCCAAAACGCCGCGCCGCACAGGTTTTGCCCGCGCCGCACGTGACGCCGCTGTCCCTCAAGCCGGCGCGCGCCGGCCCCTTCGGGCTTTTTCGCGCGCACAAGTATAGCAGTACCGCCACCCCTATCAGCCCCGATGTTGGCAAGTAACGTGTTTTTGACGGGAAGCGAACGTGGGCGGCAATGCGAGTATAGTTATGTCGCAAGAATGTTACGGCAGCGCGGGGCACACCCCCTGCGCTGCCGGGAAGCGCCGCGGCAACACGTGCGGCGCGCGATACGAAAGAGGCCCATCATGAACGAATCGCCTTCACGCATCTTGGTTGTCGACGACGAGCCGTCGATCACCGAGTTCGTCGGATACGCCCTGAAGAAGGAAGGATTCGCGCCCGACGTCGTTGACAACGGCGAAGACGCGCTGGCCATGGCGCAGAAGAACGACTACGACCTGTTCGTGCTTGACATCATGCTGCCCGGCATGGACGGCTACGAGCTATGCCGCCGCCTGCGCGCGAAAACGTCGGCGCCCGTGCTGTTCCTTTCGGCGCGCGACACCGAGCTTGACAAGGTGGTGGGCCTGGAAATCGGCGGCGACGACTACCTGGCAAAACCGTTCGGCGTACGCGAGCTTATCGCCCGCGTCCGCGCGCTTTTGCGCCGCAGCCAGGGCAACGAGATGGTGGGCGCCAACAACCACGCCATCACCGCCAGCGGCATCACGCTTGACGAGGATGCGCACACCGCCACGGGCCCTGCCGGCAACATCGACTTGACGCCGCGCGAGTTCGAGCTGATGGCGTGTCTGATGAAGAACGCCGGCAAAGTGGTTTCGCGCGAGGAGCTTTTGCGCGACGCGTGGGGCTGGGAATACCTCACGGAAACGAAAACCGTGGACACGCACATCAAACGCCTGCGTGATAAGATTGAGCAGGCCGGATACGATCCCGGCCTTGTGGAAACGGTTCGCGGTTACGGATACAGGTTCAAGCTATAAAACGGCTGCAAACATATTTCGCGCTTTTGGCAACGCTGCTCAGCTTGCTTGCGGCTGCTGTTGCCTTAGTGACGTGCATGCTGCTGTTCGGCGCGTCCATCCTGTCGCTTTTGGTGCTGGTGCCCATCAGCGTGGTGGTGTTCTGCTTAAGCCTGCTCATCGGGCATTTCCTGTCCGAGCCGCTCAGCGATTTGGCGAAGAAGACGGCCGCGTACCGCAACGGCGCCGACATCCCGTTCGAACCCGACGGGCGCATGCTTGAGGCCGATCAGCTGACGGTGGACTTCAAGCAGCTGGTGCAAACCACGAAGCAGCAGCAGCACGACCTGGCCATCAAAGAGCAGCGCCAAAACGAGTTCATCAGCGATGTTGCGCACGAGCTGCGCACGCCGCTGACCGCCATCCGCGGCAACGCCGAGATGCTGACCGACCCCGACCTGCCGCCGTCGCTGCACGACAAATTCTGCGACATCATCGTGAACGAAAGCGAGCGCTTAAGCCGCCTGACGCACGACCTGCTGACGTTGCAGCGCATCGAGAATTCGCCCATCCCCGAGGAAATGCAACGCGTGAACCTGCGCGAGCTGGCCAGCAACGTGGTGGACGCGCTGCACCCCATCCTGCAAGATAGGCAGGCGAACACCCTGGTCACGGGCGAGGCGCCCGATGTGCTGGGCAACCCCGACAGCCTGCGGCAGGCCATCACGAACCTGGTGGAGAACGCCAGCCGATTCATCCAGCCCGGCGGGCACATCACCGTGGAGCTGGCCGGCGTGAACGGCAACTCCGTGGTTGCCGTGAAAGACGACGGCTGCGGCTTCGGCGACGTGGACCCCAAGCTGCTGTTCGACCGCTTCTATCGCACCGACGCCAGCCGCACGCGCGGCACGGGCGGCACGGGCCTGGGGCTTGCCATCGTGAAGTCCATCGCCGAAGCGCACGACGGCACGGTGGAAGCGCTCAACCTGCCCGAAGGCGGCGCGTGCTTCATGATCGCCATCCCATCGATTCCCGCCGACATTTCGGAGAAGAAGGTTACGCGGAAGTAGTGGGGGCAGGACGATTCGCGAAGGCAGGAACGCTTTCGCCAATTACGCACAGCGAACCACTCAGGGTTCAATCGCAAACACGCTTCGACTGCGCTGTCCGCAAAACTTGCTGGCGATGTTTTGCTGTAAGAGCTTTCGCGCGAGCGTGCGAGCTCGTAGACCAGTGCCAGCTCCTGCATGTGTAACGTCCGCGTGCAGTTTGCGGCAATCTCGCATCGCCATGAGCAGAATCGGGCCAGAATGCGGCCGCCTCTCGCGGTTCTTGCTTCACTTGTGCACTAATTCCGGTGCGCTTTTCTAGGAGACGTGAGGATTCGCGGGCGCCCTGCGGGCCGGTGCTATACTCGGGTGCGTTTGACACTGCATCATTTTCGGGGCGCTTCGCCTCGCTTTTCCTAAGGAGCATCATGGGTTGCACCATCATCGGCTGCGGCAAGAAGCTGCCGAAGCTTGACGTTGCCAACGACGAGCTATCGAAGCTGGTCGACACCAGCGACGAATGGATTTCCGCACGCACGGGCATTCGCTCGCGTCGCGTGTGCGTGAACGAAACGAACGTCGACCTGGCCGAATGCGCTGCACGGCAAGCGCTTGGCTGGGAAGAGGACGGCTGGGCCGCACGCCGCATTGCGCCCGAAGAAATCGACCTGGTCATCTTCTCCACCGTCACGCCCGACGCGCTGCTGCCCACCGGCGCCGCCGCCATCCGTCGGCGCTTGGGGCTGGTCAACGCTGCGGCGCTGGACATGAACGCCGCGTGCACCGGCTTCATTTACGGGCTGACCATCGCCGAGTCCATGATGACTGCGGCCGCCCCAGGGACGCCGGGCGCTGCTGGGCGCAACCCCATTCGCCACGCGTTGGTCATTGGCAGCGAGCGCCTTTCGCGCATCATCGACTGGAACGACCGCAACACGTGCGTGCTGTTTGGCGACGGCGCGGGCGCGGCCGTGGTTGAGTGGGACGAGACGAAGCCGGGCATCTTGTCGTGGTTCATTCGCAACGACGACGATGTCGACAACGCACTGACCTGCATGAACGCATTCGACACACCGCAGCCGTTCACGGAAGCGGGCATCGACCCCGCCGCGCTTGAGCTGCCCGACCCCAGCTTCGCCTCCATCCATGACGAGTACGAGCAAACCGAGCGTATTGCCGCCGGCGCGCCGCACCAAGTGCTGCACATGCACGGGCAGAAGGTGTTCAAGTTCGCCACGAAGGCCATGCCCGACGCCGTGGAAGAGGTGCTGCGCCGCGCGGGACTTGGCATCGACGACGTGAAGCTGATCGTGCCGCACCAGGCCAACGAGCGCATCATCAGGTACGCCGCCAAGCGCATGAAGCTGCCGCTTGAGCGTTTCCAGATGTCCATCGCGCACCGCGGCAACTCGTCGTCGGCGTGCATTCCCATGACGCTGTGCGATGCCTACGAGGAAGGCCGCATCCAACCCGGCGACAACGTGGTGCTCGTAGGCTTCGGCGGCGGCTTCACCAGCGGCGCCGTGCTGTTCCAAGCGTAGGGGGATTTGCGAAAGCAGGGGGGCACCCGCAAGGGGCCCCTTTTTCGCGTGCAGCAATGCTTGCGCTATCCCGTTCCGCGACATGGAGAGGGCTTTCCTGTGCCGTTTCGTGGACAAGGTGGGCGGAATCGCCCCGCGCACGCGGAGCCCCGCTCCCCTAGCGCCCAAAGTCGAGGGGTGCTCGCCTCATTCTAGCGTCGAGCGAGAGCTTGCCTTCCCTGCCCCGTAGGATCGAGCGAGAGGTCGCTTCTCCCCCGTAGGGTCGAGCGAGAGCTCGACCAACAATAGAAAGCGCCGAAGGCGCGCCGCGCTTTTTCAGCGTGACACGCCTTCGGGATAATGGTGGCGCGCCCTTTGGGCGCTCTTTTATTGGTGCCGAACTTTCACTCGGCGCCACGAGTTCTTGTTGCAATCACGAACCGCCTCACCAGCGATTCGCGTTTCGCAGCCCTGATGCTTCCGCTTACGCGCGATGGCTCACCGCGGCGTTAACGGCGCGGGCACAGATGACAGCCGCAACCAGTTTCGCCAGGTCAACCAAGATAAACGGCGCCACGCCAGCCGCAAACGCCGCTGCCGGGCTCATAGCTGCCACAGCCATAAGCTGCGCCCAGCCGCACACGTAGGCCACGGCCAAGAACACCAGGCCCGTCAGGAAATCGATGGCGAACACGCGGGCGCCCTTCGCCTGCCCATCGCGCGCGAGCACGGCCTTCAGCGCGAAGCGCACGGCAACCGCCAGGCCCACGCCCAGCAGGTAGCCCCACAAGAAGCCGCCCGTGGCACCCGCCAGCACACCGATACCGCCGCGCATGCCGCTGAACACCGGCACGCCCAGCGCACCGAGCACCAGGTACACGGTAATGGCCGCCACGGCCTCTTTCGGCTGCAGCACCAGCACCATGAATGCCACGGCGAAAATCTGCAGCGTGAACGGCACGGGGCCCAGCGGCACCGTCACCCACGCCGACACGGCCGTAATGGCAACGGTCAACGCCACGAACGCAATCGAACGCGTGCGCGACCCAGCGGCCGCCTTCTTCTGAACCTGCTCCACGATTCTCCCTCTTTCCTCTTCCCACGCTTCGGGAAGCCATCCCTGCAGCATATGCCCCAGCAAGCAGCGCAATGCCGAACAGGCAGCACCACGCCCCGGCAGACGCGCAATGCCCAACGAGCAGCGCATATCTCAGCATAAGCGAGCACTCTTCCAAGCAGTGCAACGATTCCGTAATCAGCGCACCATGCCGGCAAGCAATACCATGCTGCAGCGGGCGATGCGACCCGCGCATCTACCCTTTTCCTATAGGTTGCGGGGGGAATTGTAGCATGCACAAGCTGCCCGAAAACCGCACAAGCGCAAAAACAGCCCCGCAACGGCAAAAACGTTGCAGGGCCGAAACAAACTGGCGACTTATCGCGTTGCTGGCTGCGCGTTAGAACTTCGCTTGGAGCTCGCCGGTTTCCAGCTTCTTCAGGCGCTTCAGCTCCAGCAGCACAAAAATCGCCGTGGTGAAGATGGCCAGGAAGTCTGCCACCGGGCAGGCGAAATACAGTGCGTCGAGCCCTGTATAGCCCGGGAACCACATGGGCATGACCATAGGCAGGCCGATGTACAGCGGGATGAGGAACAAGATCTGGCGCGTCAGCGACAGGAACACCGACTTCGCCGGCTGACCCGTTGCCTGGAAGTAGTTCGAGCCCACAATCTGGAATCCCACGAACGGAATCAGGAACAGCTGCACGCTCAGCGCGAACACCGTGAACGATTTCAAGTCGGAGTCGGTAATGCCGAAGAACCCGACGATGGGGTCGGCGAACAGATGCACCAGCGCCCACAGCACCACCGCAATGACCGTCGCGCCCGCAATACCCCAGGCCAGCGTCTTCTTCACGCGCTTGAACAGGTGCGCACCGTAGTTGAAGCCCAGCAGCGGCTGGATGGCGATGGCCATGCCGATCAGCGGCAGCACCACGAACGATGCCACGCGCTGCACCACGCCGATGGACGCCAGCGCGCCCTCCGCGCCGATGGTGCTTTGCGCGCCGTACGTGTTCAGCAGGTTGTTCAGCACGAAGTTCACTACAGCCATGCCGATTTGCACGGCGAAGCTAGCAAGGCCCAGCGACAGAATCAGGCGCACGGTTTCAGCATGCAGCGGCATCTTATGCAGATGCAGACGCATGGGAACGCCCTTCGTCATGCAGAAATACCACAGCACCGTGGCGCACGAAATGGCTTGGCCGCACACGGTGGCAAGCGCGCTGCCTGCAACGCCCATGCCCATGACCAACACAAACAGTGCGTTGAACGCCGTGCACGCCACGGCGCCGATGATCATGGTACCCAGCGCGCGATTCGGGGCGCCGGCCGTGCGGATGAAGTTGTTCACGCCCATGCCGATGCACTGGAAGATGAAGCCAAGCGAGATGATGCGGATGAACTGCATGGCGTAGCCCCAGTCCTCGGGCGTGGCTCCCGAAATGCCCAGCAGCGCGTCAAGGCACGCGGGGATGAACACGATGATGGCCACAATCACGGAGAAGATCAGGGACAACGTAACCGTGTTGCCCAGGCTGCGCTCGGCCTCTTCCGGCTTGCCCTCGCCCATGCGCAGGGCCGCCAGCGCGTTGCCGCCGTTGCCCACCAGCATGGCGATGGCCATGAACACCGTCATGATGGGCATGGCCACCGTGGCGGTGGACAGGCCGATTTCACCCATGGCCTGGCCCAAGAAGATGGAGTCGATGACGTTGTACGCGCCGTTGACCAGCATGCCCAGGATGGAGGGAATGGCGAACTCGGTAATCAGGCGCGGGATGGACTCCGTGCCCATGCGGGTGACTCTGTTGTGCTGACCGGCCGCGCCGGACTTGCCGGGCGCGCCTTGCGGAGCGGCGGACGCGGGCGCGGCGGGGGCGCCGGCTACCGCAGATGCGGCCTTCGTTTCTTGCTCTTGCGTCATTACGTGCGTGCTGCCTTTCGAGAACCATATGCTAGCTTGATTTTTGTCAGTTCTTTATTGTACGACCGCCGCGCAGGTAAGGACACACCCGGGCACGTGACAGCGCCGGATTCCATCGTACGTGCATATAGAGGCAGATGGGGAAGAGGCTCCCTTGCTCGGGGTTCGGCTGCTGAATTGGCAGCCTGTTGAGCATGGCAAGAATCCGGGCTTTCTGAATCATTTGAGACTTTGTCGCGTCACAACGGCAAGAATACGGGGTTTCTGTATCGTCGCAGGGGCTTAGCGGCTCCATAATGGCAAGGATACAGGCTTTCTGTAGCTTCACGCACCATTTAGTGCTACAGGAATCCCGCATTCTTGCCACCACAGCTCTTTCTCGGCCCCGAAGCTACAGAAATCGACTTTTCTTGCCGTGGCAACTGGCTGTTGCCGCAACCCTGCGCCTGCCCGCTTCCGCAGTTGTCGAGATGAATCGGTTGCTCCCGTACGCACAACAGGCGACCTGTCCCCTTGCCAGAAAACTGACAAAGGGACAGGTCGCTTGTCGTGTTTTGGGGAAGGTTACGAGCGGATGTGGGCTTCGCCGGAGTTGGCGAAGATCTCGGAGCCGTCAGCGGCGCGCAGCACCAGGCGGCCGTCGGCGGCCGTGCGCACGACGGTGCCGGCGGCAAGCGCGTTGCCGGAAAGGTCTTCCATGCGCACGAAGCGCCCGGTCAGCGCCGCATGCTGGTCGAACTCCGCCCGAAAGGGGGTAAACCCTTCTGCGCACCATTGCGGGTACAGCTGCGCCAGCTGGCTGCACAGCGCCTCGGAGACCGCAGCAATGCGCTGCTCGACGGGGCCTTCGCAAAAGCCCAGTTCATCAAGATATACCGGGATGTTCTTGCCCGCGGGCGCATCGTGCGGCTGCCCCTCGGGACACGCCACGTTGATGCCAACGCCCACGCACAACGCCTTCGCGTGCACCTCGGTAGAGATGCCGCCAAGCTTAAGGAACGGACGGGGGGCTGAAGCCGTGCCGGCGACCGATGCGGCGGCATCCGCTTCACCAACCTGTGCGGCGGGCGCAATCGATGCCTCGCAAGCATCTTCAGCGGCCGCAGCAGTCGCACCCCCATCGACGGCAGCATCGTCTTCGACGACCGCCGACATCGCGGCCACCTCCCAGGCAACTACCAGGTCGTTTGGCCATTTCACCTGCGCGCGGTCGGCCAGCGCGGGGACCAAACTCGCAACAGCTCGACGCACGGCAAGACCCACAAGCAAGCTGAGCGTGGGCAACTGCGAGAACGGCACGTCGGGCCGCAGCAAAAACGACTGATACAGCCCGCCAATCGGACTTTCCCATGCGCGTCCCTGGCGACCGTAGCCAGCCGTTTGCCGCAGTGCGCGTACGGCCAGCCCCTCCGGTTCGCCAGCTTCAATAGCCTGCTTGATGACATCATTCGTCGAGCTCACGGATTCAAGCGACTGCACACAAAACTGCATGTGCTTCCCTATCGGTCGAGCTTCTGGGCCTTGCCGTAGCGTTCGGCTTCGGGCTTGGCGGCGGCGGAGACACGCACGTCGTTGGCCAGCATATGGTTCGGGCGCAGCTCCAGCAGCGGCTTCACCACGAAGTCGCGCTCGAGGATGCCGGGGTGCGGCAGCGTGAGCACGTCGTTGTCGATGACGTAGAGCTGGTAATCGAGAATGTCCAGGTCGCAGGTGCGCGGGCCGTTCTCAATCTCGCGTACGCGACCCAGGCTGTTCTCGATGGCGTGCAGGTAGCCCAGCAGCTCCTTCGGCGCAATGCCCGTGCGCAGCAGCACGACGGCGTTGATGAACGTGTCCTGGTCCTCGTAGTACGCCGGCTCGCTTTCGTAGAAGCTGGAGATGTCGATGATCTGCGAATCGGGCAGGCTGCACAGCTCGGTGATCGCCTGGTTGAGCATGGCGATTTTGCCTTCGCGCTCTTCACCCGGGTTCGCCACCAGCGGCACGTTGCAGCCCAGGCCCAGGAACACAAACGGACGCAGGTCGGCCAGCGCCTTCACCGTTTCGGCTACGTTGTGCGTGCGCACCACCGTGGCTCCCAGCTCGCACGTCATAAGCGCCTCGGTAGCGCTGACGCGGTCGCGCTCGGTGGGTTCGTCGATGCCGTACGCGTAGCCCAGGAAGCTTTTGCGTGACACGGCAACCATGGTCGGATAGCCCAGGCGGCAGAATTCCTGGAAGTTGCGCACCAGCTCAAGCGTCTGTTGCGCCGTTTTGCCGAAGCCGGGGCCGGGGTCCACGCAGATGCGCTCGGGTGCGATACCCGCCGCCTCAAGCACGGCCGCCTGGTCGCGCAGGTAATCGCGCACCTCGGCAACCACATCGGTGTACTGGGGGTTCTCCTGCATGGTGCCCGGTTCGCCCTGCATATGCATGACCACCACGCCGCAGTTGCTGGCGGCGGCAACCTGCACCATGGCGGGGTCGCGGAAGCCTGACACATCGTTGATGATGGCGGCGCCAGCTTCCAGGCACGCGCGCGCAACCTCGGCGTGGCGCGTGTCCACGCTGACGCACACGCCCTGCTCGGCAAGCGCACGCACCACGGGAAGCACGCGGGCGATTTCTTCCTCGATGGTGACCTCGGCCGAACCGGGACGCGTAGACTCGCCGCCCACGTCGATCATGTGCGCGCCCTCGTCAAGCAGCTGCTGCGCCCAAGCCAGCGCCGCATCGGGCGCGTTGTGCGTGCCGCCGTCGCTGAAGCTGTCGGGCGTGACGTTCAAGATGCCCATGATCACCGGCTTGCGCGTGTCGAATTCGAACGAGCCGCATTTCCACATCATGTTGAAGCCTTTCCTTTGAAAGAGGTGACGCGCCTTCGGCGCTATCAAATAAGGGCTCAGCTTTCGCTGAGCCCTACGAAGCGCACGCAAGCTTGCTGCGCTACGCAAAAGTGGGACAAAGGGACTGTCCCTTTGTCCCACTTCGTCTTACTGCACCGGGGGAACGGGGGGCTGGCCGCCGCCGAACGGCGGTTGCGACGCTCCGGGCGCGGGCTGCTGCGGCACCTGCACGGCAGGCGCAGGCTGCTGGCCGTTCCAGTTCGGGTCGGCAAGCTGCTCATCCCGAGCACGCGCGGCGGCCTCTTCGGCCTCCTTGGCGGCAATGATGTCGCCTTCGCGCTGCAAGTAGTCGTTCCACGTATTGTTCAGCAACGCCTGGCACGCTTCGCCTTCCACGGTTTCGCGCTCAAGCAGCACGCTGGCCATGAGGTCCATCTGCTCGCGATGCGCGCTGAGGATCTCGTAGGCGCGGTCGTGCGCCTCCTTCATGATGCGCGCAACCTCGTCGTCGATGCGACGCGCGGTTTCCTCGGAGTAATCCTGCGTGTTGCCCATGTCGCGGCCCAGGAACACCTCATGGTTCGGCTGGCCGAACACCTGCGTGCCCAGCTCGGCCGACATGCCATACTGCGTGACCATGGCGCGGGCCATCTTCGTGGCGCGCTCCAGGTCGTTGCTGGCGCCGGTGGTCACGTCATCGCAGAAAATCTCCTCGGCAACGCGGCCGCCCATGAACACGGCCAGCTCGTCGCGCATCTCGCCCACCGTGTTGAGGACCTTGTCCTCCTTCGGGATGGACAGCGTATAGCCCAGCGCGCGGCCGCGGCTGATGATGCTGATCTTATGCACCGGATCGGCCTTCGGCAGCAGGTGGCCCACCAGAGCGTGACCGCTTTCGTGGTACGCGATGGTGTGCTTCGTCTGGTCGTCCATCACGCGGCCCTTGCGCTCCGGACCGGCGATAACGCGCTCCATGGACTCGCTGACTTCCTGCTGCGTGATGATCTTCTTGTTTCGACGCGCCGTCAGAAGCGCGGCCTCGTTCAGCAGGTTGGCCAGGTCAGCACCGGAAAAGCCCGGGGTCAGCTTCGCCACATTCGTCAAGTCGACGTCGCTGCCAAGCGGCTTGTTCTTCGCGTGCACGTTCAGGATGCGCTCGCGGCCCTTCACGTCGGGCGCGTCCACCACGATCTGGCGGTCGAAGCGGCCGGGGCGCAGCAGGGCCGGGTCAAGCACGTCGGCGCGGTTCGTGGCGGCAATCAGCACCACGGAATCGTTCGCCTCGAAGCCATCCATATCCACCAGCAGCTGGTTGAGCGTTTGCTCGCGTTCGTCGTGGCCGCCGCCCAGGCCGGTGCCACGCTGGCGACCGACGGCGTCGATCTCGTCGATGAAGATGATGGACGGGCTGGCTTCCTTCGCCTGCTTGAATAGGTCGCGCACGCGCGATGCGCCCACGCCCACGAACATCTCAACGAAGTCGGAGCCGGAAATGCTGAAGAACGGCACGCCCGCCTCGCCGGCCACGGCGCGCGCCAGCAGCGTTTTGCCGGTGCCCGGAGGGCCCACCAGAAGGCAGCCGCGCGGAATCTTCGCGCCCATGGACTGGTACTTCGCGGGGTTGGCCAGGAAGTCCTTGATCTCCTGCATTTCCTCGACGGCCTCGTCGACGCCGGCAACGTCGGAGAAGTGCACGTCAGGGCGCTCCTCGATGTTCTGCTTCGCCTTGGCCTTGCCGAAGTTCATCTGCGAGTTGTTCGCCTTCGACATTTGGTTGAACAGGAAGAACAGCATGGCGCCGATCAGGATGATGGGCAGAAGCGACGTGAGGATGTCGCCCCACGGGCTGGGCGTTTGCACCTCGTACTTGATTTCGGGGTGCTGAGCCATCAGGTCGGACAGCGAGCTGCCGGCCCACGTGCACGTGAACTTGTGCGGCGTGCCCAGCGTTTGCTGGTCCACGTCGGTGGTGCCCAGGCCGGTCAGCGCCTTGCCCGTGGTCGGGTCCTTCAGCGTGGCCATGCCGGCGTTCATGGCGTCGATGGCGCTGTTGAACGCGTCGGCGGCAGAGCTACCTGCGGTAATGGCCGGGTAATACGTGCCGTTGATGGTGTAATCGCCGGCGCTGTACGTGACCTCGGTCACGCGATTCTGGTCAACAGCCTGCATGAACTCGGACGCCACCAGCTTGTCGGTGGTGCCCTGCGACGCTTGCGACATGCTCATGAACTGCTGGCCGACGAAGAACGCGACAAGCAGGAAAAGGACAACCGAGATGATGGTTGTCCGAGGATTGGGCTGCTGGATTTGCGGTTTGTTGTTTTGCGGCATAGGCCTTACTTTCTTATTTGTAGAGCTCGGGCTTCAGAACGCCGATGTACGGCAGGTTGCGGTAGCGTTCCGCGTAGTCCAGGCCGTAGCCGACGATGAACTCGTCGGGGCACTCGAAGCCGACGTACGCGCAATCGATTTTCGCCTGCGCGCGGGTTTTCTTACGCAGCAGCGTGGCAACCTCGATGGACTTCGGGTTGCGGGCGCGCAGCGTTTTCAGCAGGTACGTAAGCGTCAGGCCCGAGTCCAAAACGTCTTCGGCAATGACGACGTTTCGGCCTTCGATCTGGGACGACAGGTCCTTCAGGATACGGACGACGCCCGAGCTTTTCACGCCATTGCCGTAGGAGGAAACGGCCATGTAGTCCATTTCGCACGGCAGCTGAATCTGGCGCGCCAGGTCGGCCATGAAGATGGCCGCACCGCGCAGCACGGAAATCAGGATGATGCCGTCGGGGTCGTCTTTGTAGTCCTCGGTGATGCCGGCGCCGATTTCGGCGACGCGCTGCTTGATTTCATCCTCGGTGAACAGGATGCGATCGATGTCTTCGTGCACGATGATTACCTCTTCGATGCATTTGCCTTGGGCGCGAATCCGCGCATTTATGAACGAGGGTAAGTTTACCATTCGGCACACACCCCCAGATGACAATACCGTAACGTCACAAAATCGCTGCCGCCCGCGCCGGCGGGCCCGGCGCTACTTCAAGTCGGGGAATTCATTGAGCAGGCGCGTGACGGGTAGGCCGATGACGGTGTCCAAGTCGCCTTCCACGTGCTTGATGAGCCACGCGCCCTCGCCTTGCGCCGCGTAGGCGCCCGCCTTGTCGAACGATTCGCCCAGCTTCAGGTATTCGGCCAGCTCATCGTCGGTTTGCGGGTGGAACGTAACGGCGGCGCGATCCACAAACGTGCGGAACCCCAGCGACACGTCCTCGGCGTTCGGCGCGGAAACCAGCCACACCGACACGGCCGTGAGCACCTCGTGCGTGTTACCCTGCAGGCGGCGCAGCATGCGCTTGGCGTCAGACAGGCTGGTGGGCTTGCCGAAGATTTCGCCATCGCACACCACCATGGTGTCGGCGCCGATGATGGCCGCCATGCCCACGTAGCCCTCGCCGAGCACTTCCTGCACCACGGCGCCGGCCTTGCGCTCCGCCAGTTTCTTCACGGCCTCGGGCGGATTGGCTTCAAGGTCGGGCTCAAGCGATTCGTCGACCTCGGACACGCGGATGGTGAACTCGACGCCTTCGCGCTCGAGCAGCTGCTTGCGGCGCGGGCTGCCCGATGCCAAGATGACGTCCACATGCTCAGATGCGGGTTGCGCATTCTGTTCTGCCTGGTCAGCCGCGTTTTGCGGCGTTTGCTGCTCCGTCATTTCTTCCTCCTTGCTCGGAACACGGCCATGGGCTCAAGGCGCACGCCGTGCTTGTTTGCGCTGATTGCCAGGTTACCCTGGATGTTCGCGACGTAGCCGCCGCGGGGTTTTGCTTCCCGCGTGCCGGGGCGCTCCCACGCCGCCAGCACCGCGTCGACCGAGGCCGTCTCCACGCGCGCGTTGGGGCCGAGCATGGCCTGCAGCACCTGCACGACGGCGCGCCGCTGCAGCGGCGCGGGTTGGCTGCCGAACGCGGGGGCAAGCACGCCGCCTTCCTCGTAGGCCGGCGGACGCTCCGGCAGCGCTTCGGTCCACGTCATGTGGCGTTTTACCAGTTCGGACGCCATGTTCTCCAGCATGTCGTCCTCGTCGGCAATAAGGTTCATGGTGCGGCCAAGCACGTCGAGCAGCTGCGGGCTGCGCTGCTTGACGTGCGGAATCACCTCGTGGCGCACGTAGGCGCGGAAACGGTCGGTGTGTGCGTTCGTGGCGTCCTCGCGCCACAGGTTGCCTTCGGCATCGCAGGCGCACGACAGGCCGTCGCGTTCACGTTTGCGCAGGTAGACGCGCAAATCTTCGCGGCCAACGTCAAGCAGCGGGCGCGTGACAGGTCCGTTGGCGTACTTCATGGCGCGGAAACCGCCCGGACCCGTGCCCACCATGGAGCGCATGTAGAAGTTCTCCACACGGTCGTCGGCCGTGTGCGCCGTGAAGATGCGGCCCGCCGACAAGGGCGCCGCCGCGTGGCGGCACAGGCTGGCAAGCGCCTCGTTAGCTGCCAGGTAACGCTCGCGGCGCGCGACGGCCTCGACGTTGCCGCCTTCGCGCTGCGCTTCGCCAGCGATGTCGATTTTGCAGCTGAACAGGGGAATTGCCAGCAACTCGGCCAGCTGGGCCACGAACAGTTCGTCTTCATCGGCCGCACCCGGGCGCAGGCAGTGGTTCACGTGCAGCATGGTGACGGGCCCGATGACGCCTTCATCGGCCAGCTGGCGCGCGATATAGGCCAGCGCCGTGGAGTCCGACCCGCCCGACACCATCAGCAACACCGGCGAATCTGCGTTCGCCAAGCCGCGCCGCGCGATGGTCTCCCGCGCCGCAGCCACCACGTCCTTGGCATGCTGACCCGAAGCCGCATGCGCGGCGCCCTCCAAGTGCGCCGACCGCCAAGCCGACGACGGGGCCGCCGACCGACCCACTCCCTCGCAGCAGCCTGTCGAGGTTGCCGCGAAATCCGCGCTTCGCTCTCCCGGCGTTTCGTTGCCAAGAGGCTGTTTTGGCGCTGCGCCCGATTGCCCCATGGCAGCTTCGCGCGCCGCGCCCGCTTTCTGCTCTTCCGTCATGTTCCCTACCTATTTATATACGCATTGCCGAAGACGGCGTTACGCGCGCTCGATGAGCGCGATGGTTTCGATGTGGTCGGTGTGCGGGAACATGTCCACGGGCTGCACCGCGCGCGCCTCGAAGCCGAACTGGCGAAGAAACGCCAGGTCACGGACTTGCGTTTCCGGGTTGCACGAGATGTAGACGATGCGCGACGGCGCCAGCTGCACCGCGGCGCGCAGGAATTCCTCGCTTGAACCGGCGCGCGGCGGATCCATCAGCAGCACTAGCGGGCGGCCGTTTTCATCGACGCCCGCGCGGCCTGCCGCCGCTGCTTCCGCGGCCATGTCGCGCATGAACGCGCCGGCGTCGCCCACCACGAACTGCGCGTTGTCCACGCCGTTGTGGCGCGCGTTCTGCCGCGCATCGCGGATGGACGACTCCACGCAGTCCACGCCCGTGACCTGGGCCGCGCCCATCGACGCCGCCACCAGCCCGATGGTGCCCGTGCCGCAGTACGCGTCGATAGCGTGCTCGGCGCCCGTGAAGTTCGCCAGCTTGATGGCTTGGCGGTACAGCACCTCGGTCTGCACGCTGTTGACCTGGTAAAACGACTGCGACGAAATGCGGAAACTCAGACCGCACAGCTCGTCCAGAATGAAGCCGGGGCCGTAAAGCACCTGCTCGCGCTGGCCAAGCACCACGTTCGTTTGGCGCTCGTTGATGTTCTGTACCACCGTGGTGATGAACGGGCAGCGGCGCACCAGTTCGCGGCAGAAGCCTTTCGCGCCGGGGAATTCGCGGGCGTTCGTGACCAGCGTGACCAGCACCTCGCCCGACGTGTGGCCGACGCGCACCACCGCATGGCGCATGAAGCCGGTGCCGCGGTCCTCATCGTAGGGCTCGATGCCGAACTTCAGCATGATGCTACGCACCGCGCGAATGACCTGCTTGGCCTGGGCGTTTTCGATAAGGCACTCCGACGTGTCGATGATACGGTGTGTGCCGGCCGCGTACATGCCGCACAGGATGTCGCGCTGCGGGGCCGACGGGCGGCTGGGGCGCTTGCCGCCGCGCTGGCCGCGCTGCTGCTTCGGCGCCTTTTGCGGGCGACCGGGCGCGAACGGCGACATCACCTTGTTACGATAGCGGTACGGGTTGTCCATACCCAGAATGGAGCGCAGCGATTCCGGGCCTGCCACCTGGGAAAACAGCTCCGCCACGCGCTGGTCCTTCGCGGCAAGCTGCTGTTGGTAGGGCTCGTTGACGTGCTGGCACGCGCCGCACTGCCGCGCCACCGAGCACGCCGGCAAGCCACCGCCAGCTTGGAGCTGCGACTGCGGCCGTTCACCTCGATTGGCTCGCGGTGCGTTTGCGCCCCGCTGCCGCTGAGCGCGTGCCGAATTACCGCCATTTGCGGCGCGACCTCCGCGTACGTTCCCGCCAGCGCCTTTGTTGCCATTGCCGCGCGTGCGCTTGCCGCCGTTTTCCTTCATGAACACCCCTCGTGAACTTGCATAAATCGTAACTAATTAGTATACGCACGCACGATGCGCCTGAACCCACCCAAAGCCAACTTCAAGCCAGATTCCACGAGCGCCATCGGCGCAGAAAATCGCTCATGTATGTGATTTAATCGGGCTTCGCGTCCTATCGCCTCATAACACCGCATCGTTTCCCCAGGTCACGAGCTTGCAATGAAAACCGCTACTGGACCATCCGGCAGCAAATCACATACATGAGCGCTTTTTTGCTTCCACGAGCGTATCGTGCCGCGAATTCGCGCGTTTCGTGTAACGACCTGGCAACGGGTTCGGCACGATTTGGCACACGTTTGCAGCCGCCGCGCGCAGGCCGCTCACGCGCGCGTATTATGGCGCGTAAGGCGACTGCTTGCAGCACGCGCCTCGCCCGAACGCGCGACCGGGCGCCCGCGCTCCGCCAAACCCGCACTCCCCCGCGCGGCACGCCCGCGCTTCTAGCGAAACGAGGTCTCATGAAGCGTCGATCCCTCGCTGCCGCAATCGGCATCGTTGTTGTAACGCTTGTCTGCGTGTGCTCGCTCTACGCGCACTTCATCCAAGAAAAGGTCTACGAAGAAAGCGCCGACCACCTAAAAGAAATATACACCCAGGTCAACAACACGTTTTCCATGCTGGTATCCGACAACTGGAATCACCTGACCACCTGGAACATGTTCTTCGAAGACACGGCGAAGCACTCGCCCGACGGCGCCGTCGATGGCGAAGCGGCCGACGAAACCCGCGCGTTTATCAGCAGCGAGCAGGACAAGTGGGGCTTCACCAGCTTCTACTTCCTTAACGGCAGCGGGGAGTACGTCACGCCCGGCGGCGAGCGCGGCACGCTAAGCCTCGGCCAGCAGCTTGACCAGCTGAACGCCGGCAACAGCATCGTAGCCGACACCGTTCCCACCAGCGGAAACGGCCTTACCGTGTTCGCCACGCCCGTTGCGCCGGCGTCGTTTGACGGATTCGCGTACACGGCCACCGCCATCAGCTACAACAACCACGACATGGAGGCAACGCTTGACGTGAATGCGTTCGACGGGCAGTCCAGCTGCTTCGTCATCACGCCGGCGGGCAACCTGCTGTTCTCTGCAACCGACCAGTATTCGCAGTCGGCAAACCTGCTTGACTGGTTCGACAAAATCGCCTCGTTCGACGGCGACGCAAGCCTAGCCTCGGTACGCGACAACATCCTTGCAGGTCAAAGCGGAATCACGCAGTTCTCCACCGTCACGGACCACTACTATCTCACCTACATGCCCGTGGGGTTCGAGGACTGGATCATGGTGGGCGTGGTGCCCAGCGGTGTGGTGAACGCCAGCATATCGGAAGTGCAGCTGACCACCATCATCACCGTGTCGGTGGTGCTGTTCGTGGTGGGCGCACTGGTGGTCATAATGCTGTGGCAGCACGGTCGGCGCGCGCTTGACCAGCAGGTCGGCGAGGTGAAATACCGCGAGCAGCTGTTCAGCGCGCTGTCGGGCAGCACCGACAACATCTTCATCATGTTCAGCCCCAACGGCGCGAGCGTGGACTACGTCAGCCCGAACACCGACCGCATCCTGGGCATTTCCGCCGCCGACATCTTCGCCAACGTGCGCAGCATCGACCGCTCGCTGGAGCCGGGGTCGGAAAGTCTGCTTGCGCGCGGCGTCGGCGACCTGGCCAGCAACGACCACCGCGAGGGCAACAGCACGCGCCGCCATCAGCAAACCGGCGAGCTGCGGTGGTACCACGAGACGCTGTTCCGCGCCACGGTGGGCGAAACGGAGAAGCTGGTGTACGTGCTGTTCGACCGCACGAAAGAGACGGAAAGCCGCGAACGGCTGCAGCAGGCGCTGGTGATCGCGAAGCAGTCGAACCAGGCGAAAAGCACGTTTTTGGCGAAGATGTCGCACGACATCCGCACGCCCATCAACGCCATCATGGGCATGACGCAAATTGCGCGCGACAACGCCGGGAACTGGGAAAAGACCGACGAATGCCTGGCAACCATCCAGGCGTCGTCGCAACATCTGCTCAGCCTTATCAACGATGTGCTGGACATGTCGAAAATCGAGAGCGGCGCCATCGAGCTGCAAGAAGAATGCTGCAACCTTGACGACCTGCTGCGCGACGTCGACGCCATCATGCGCCCGCAAACCACGGCGAAAGAGCAGCTCCTCACGCTCGATGCCGTGAACGTGCGGCATCGCCGGTTCGCCGCCGACCAGCTGCGCGTGCGGCAAATCCTGCTGAACCTGCTGTCGAACGCGGTGAAGTACACGCCCGATGGCGGCATGATTGCGCTGCACGTGGAAGAGCTTGCGCAGACAAGCCCGAACTTCGCGCGGCTGAGCTTCATCGTGCGCGACAATGGCATGGGCATGTCGCCGGAATTCGTGGAGCACGTGTTCACGCCGTTCGAACGCGCCGACGGTCAGAAGATGCAGGGCATCCAGGGCACCGGACTGGGCATGACCATCACGAAAGCGCTGGTGGACGCCATGGGTGGCACCATCGATGTGGCCAGCGCCGAGGGCAGAGGTACAACTTTCACAGTACAACTGAAGTTCAAGCTTGGGGTACCCGACGGTGAAGCGTGTGCGCCGGCAGCAGGCGCCAAGGACGGTTCGCATGCAAATGCGCTGGTCAACGGCTTGAATAATGACGTCGAAAGCGACAGCGGCAGCAAGCCCTGCCAGCGCGATGGCGTGCTGCAGGAAGCCAGCGAAGACGGCAAACGCAACAAGAATGAAGCCGTTGCGGGCGAGCCGGGAAGCGCAGGCGACGCGCGCGACGACGCGGACGCCACCAACAAGCCCGAGGGCAAGCGGCTTTCGTTTGCGGAGGTGTTCGAGGGCCGCCGCTACCTGGTGGCAGAGGACAACCAGATCAACCGCATCATCCTCACCGAGCTTTTGACCGAGCGCGGCGCGCAGCTTGACGAGGCCGAAAACGGCCAGGAAGCCGTCGAGGCGTTCGCCAACAGCGAGCCGAACCGCTACGATGCCGTGCTGATGGACGCCATGATGCCCGTGATGGACGGCTACGAAGCCACGCGCGCCATTCGCGCGCTGGCGCGCACCGACGCGCAAACCACGCCCATCATCGCGCTGACGGCCAACGCCTACGCCGACGACGTGAAAAAGGCGCTCGACGCCGGCATGAACGCGCACGTAGGCAAGCCCTTCAAGGTCGGCGACCTAGCAAACGCCCTGGTAAAGCTGCAGAAAGAACGCGAATAGCGGCAAACCTTACAGCCATCTTGCCTCTCAACGCGAATTTCACGTCGAGTGATACACTTGCGAACAACACCCACGCGCCGCCAAAGCCGAAAGGATTCGTCATGAACTTCATCGTACGTTGGCTTGTTACCGCCATTGCCGTTGCCGCGGCTGTGTGGCTGGTACCGGGCATCGCCGTGATCGGCGCCACCGAAAGCTGGGTGGCCATCGCCATCATCGGCCTGGCGCTTGCCCTTATCGACATGAGCGTCAAGCCCTTGTTGCAGCTGCTCAGCCTGCCCATCACGTGCCTGACGTTCGGCATCTTTTACCTGGTGGTGAACACCATCATGCTATACCTGGCCGCATGGCTGAGTAACGAGATGTTCCATATCGGGTTCGTCATCGCTAGCTTTGGCAGCGCGTTCGTTGCCGCCATCGTCATCAGCGTCGTGTCCGCCATCATGAACGGCATCGTCGGCGACAACTAACCCACCGCAGTAAGCGCAAGCACGGGCGGCCTCATCCGCCCATTAATGCCCCGCCCCATCGCCAACCGTGAAGAGACGGGGCACATTTTTGAACTTTCCGAACCTGAAACCATTCGCTCGCAACTTTTGGACAAGAATTCGAACTTTCCGAGCCTATTTCGCTTCGATTTGCGCCCGATTGGCAGGATTTCGAACTTTCCGAATCCGTTCGGACGTAATTAGATTCGGAAAGTTCGAAATCCTGTCCAACACGAGCCTCGGGGTGATGGGCGAAGCGTAGCGAGTGCCCGAGCACCCCTAAACAAATTAATGAAACAAATATCTAATGAGTATTCCCTTTTGCATCCTCGCGCTGTAATATGTTGCTAGATTAGTAGCATTTCAAAACAGAGAGGGGATTTGAAATGGACGTGTTCTCGGATGTCGTGCTACTCTCGCGCATTCAATTCGCGCTGACCGTGGCATACCACTTCTTATTCGTACCGCTGTCGATCGGGTTGGGACTGATCATGGCCATATTCGCCACGAAATACCACCGCAGCCGCAGCGAGCAGGACGGCAACGCCATGCGCTTCTGGGTGCGCATCTTCACCACCACGTTCGCCATTGGCGTGGCCACCGGCATCACCATGGAGTTCTCGTTCGGTACGAACTGGGCCGACTACTCGCGTTTCGTCGGCGACATCTTCGGCGCGCCGCTTGCCGCCGAAGCCCTGTTCGCGTTCTTCCTGGAATCGGTGTTCCTGGGCATCCTACTGTTCGGGCGCAACAAAGTTTCCAGCCTGTTCTACACCGTGTCCGCGTGGCTGGTGTGGGCCGGGTCGTGCCTGAGCGCGCTATGGATCATCATCGCGAACTCGTGGATGCAAACGCCCGCCGGGGCCGAACTGGCCGCGGACGGCTCGAAGGCCATCATCACCGATTTTCTGGCCGCCGCGTTCAACCCGTCCACGCTGCCCCGCTATACGCACGTAGTGGTTGCGCTGCTGATCATGGGCGCGTTCGCCTCAATGTGCGTGGGCGCGTGGTACCTGCTGAAGGGCAAGCACACCGATTTCGCCATGAAAACCGTGAAGATTGGCGCCGCGGTGGGCATGGTGGCCTCGTGTGCCATGATCGTGACCGCGCATTCCTCGGCCGTGGAGGTGTCGCAGGAGCAGCCCACGAAGCTTGCCATGATGGAGGGCATGTACGGCGACGAGGTGCCGCCACTGTACGCATTCGGCTGGGTCGATGAGGAGAATCAGCAGGTCATCACCCCGTTCGCCATTCCGGGCGGCACCAGCTTCCTGGCAACGGGCACGTGGGACACCGAATACCAGGGCCTGAACTCCCTGGCGCAAACCGATAAGTACGCCGACGTCGACGTGGCCGACATGCCCGTGAACCTGGTGTTCCAGTCGTACCACCTGATGGTGGCCATGTACGGGCTCATCATGCTTACCGTTATCCTTGCGCTGGTGTTCACGCTGCGCGGCGGGCGCATCCGCACCATGCGCTGGCTGCAGAAACTGCTGGTAGTGGCGCCGCTGTTCCCGCTCATTGCCATCCAAGTGGGCTGGATCACCGCCGAAGTTGGCCGTCAGCCGTGGGTGGTGTACCCGTCGACGTCCGGCCCCGACGGCGTGGCCCTGCTGACGCAGAACGCCATTTCGCAGTCGGTTTCGGCACCCGAGCTGCTGACCACGTTGGCCCTGTTCATTGCCGTGTACGTGTTCCTGTTCGCCGGCTGGGCGCGCGTGATCTCGTACTTCATCAAGCGCGGTCCTGTGGCCGATTCCGAAACCAACGCCGCCAAGGAAGGTGAGTAACAATGAGCGCACTGGCCGTACTGTGGTTCTTCCTGATCTTCGTGCTGATTGCCGGATACTTCGTGCTTGACGGGTTCGACCTGGGCATTGGCGTGCTGTATCGCGCGCTGGCGAAAACCGAGAGCGAGCGGGCGCTGGTGCGCCGCAGCATCGGCCCTGTGTGGGACGGCAACGAGGTGTGGCTGCTCACCGCCGGCGGCGCGCTGTTCGCCGCGTTCCCCGCTGCGTACGCCACCACGTTCTCGGGGTTCTACCTGGCCGTGATGCTGGTGCTATTCGGCCTGATCGTACGCGCGGTTTCGCTTGAGTTCCGCGCGCACGACAAGCAGTGGGGCCGCGTGTGGGACGCGTGCTTCACCGTGGGGTCGTTTTTGCCGGCGCTGCTTCTGGGCGTGGCGCTGGGCAACGTGATCGCCGGCATCCCCATGGCGGAAAACGGCGACTACGCCGGCGTGCCGCTGCTGGGATTGCTTTCGCCGTTCACGCTGGTCACGGGCTTGCTTGGCCTGGCAATGTGCCTGAGCGCGGGCGCGGCGTGGGCAGCGCTGAAAACGCAGCGCGAAAGCGCCGTGCATGCGCGCGCCGAGAAGCTGCGCGCGCCGCTGCAGATTGCGGCCCTAGTGCTGTTCGCCGTTGCCAGCGTGCTTGCGTTCACGACGGTTTTGCCCGCGTTCGCGCCCGGCATGTTCGCAGCAGGCGTGGTGTTCGCCGTTGCGTTCGCGGCGTGCGTTGTCGCATCGCTGGTGGCCGGCCGCAAGGGCGCCGACCTGCCCGCGTTCATCTTGCAGTCGGCGGCGGCCGTGTGCCTGGTGGGACTTGCCGCGGTCTCGCTGTTCCCCAACCTGGTGGTTGCCGCGCCCGGCAGCGTGGGCGCAACCATCACGCTGGCAAGTGCGACCTCGTCCGACACGGCGCTGGCCTGGATGACGGGCATCGCGTGCGTAGGCGTGCCGCTGGTACTTGCGTACCACGTCATCGCGTACCGCGTGTTCCGCGGGCGCCTGAGCGAGAAGGACGTGGCATGATGGGCGCGCGGCTGTACGCGAAATGGCTTGCCGCGCTGTGCGCAGGCATGGCCCTGTTCGGCGCCGGCGTCATGGTGGTTGGGTACAAGGCGCCCACCGTGGGGCTGATTGCCACCGTCGCCCTGTTGGTTGCGGCGGCCGCAGCCCTCGCAATCAAGGCGCGCTAACGTAGCGAAAGAGGTCTCGCCCCACAGCGAGGCCTCTTTCGCCTGCGGGCCATTCGTCATCCCCGTTTCGCGTCACCCCGCGCCCCGCTCCCCCACCGTTCACCCTTCCTTAATTGCTACTGCGAGCCTTTCATCTGGCCTTATGCAATAAGTAACGTTTCCGGAACGTTTGTGGCTTTTCATCGCAGACGTTGTGCCGGTCGCGTGGATTCCCCAGCAATTTGCTCCTGATTCGTCGCACCGGGCTAGTATGAATGCCCGAACAAAACGTTATCTGTCCGCACCTTAAGCAAGGGGATGTTCCACGCATCATGAAACCGAATAGCGACACCGCAAGCGGTGTCAAGAATTGTGCGCGCAAAATGTGGGCGCACACGAAGATTTTCGTCGCTTCCATCAAGTCCGACCTCAAGGAGACGCGCGACGAGATGTTCGTCGGCGCCGACACGCCCAAGGAGCGTATGCAACGCTCCATTAAGCACGGCCTGCTGCTGCTTGCGCAGTTATGCCTGATCATGGGCGTATACGCCGCCGGTTGCGCCATCGCGTCCGTGCTGCCCATCGCACTGCCCGGCAACATTTTAGGCATGGTGCTGCTGCTAGTTCTGCTGGGAACGCACATCCTGAAAACGAAGTACATCAGCGACGCCTGCGACTACCTTATCGACAACATGTCCGTGTTCTTCATTCCCGCCGGCGTGGCTATCATGGGCTGCTTCTCCATGCTGGAGAATTCTGCGGCGAAGTTCGCGTTCGTATGCATCGCCACCACCGTCATCGTGTTTTTGGCCACGTCCTACACCGTGCTGCTCGTGTCGTGGATCATGGCGAAGCTGGGCAAGGATACCGCGCTTGCGCCTGCCGTGGGACCGAAGGGCTCGGACGACAGCGCCGCTGACGGCGATGCGACCGCCGACGCCAGCCGCAAACACGTCGAAGATCAGCCGAAACACCACGCGCACCCGCACGCTCGCACCCACACTCACCCGCACACGCCCGCATCGGGCAGCATCATCGCGCCCGTGCCAGGCAAGGAGGCGTAACCCATGCTCAGCCTTATCGCGACCCTTGCGGTCGGCACCGTCATCTCGTTCATTGTGTTCAAGCTTGCCGTGGCGCTGTATAAGAAGGTGAGCTCGCCCCTGCTCAACCCGCTGCTGGTCACCGTGGCGTTCATCATCGCGTTTTTGTGCATCTTCCACATCCCGCTGGATTCCTACGAGTCCAGCGTGCAGCTGATTTCGTTTTTGCTGGGGCCGGCCACCGTGGCGCTCGCCTATTCGGTATATCGCCAGCGCCAGATTCTCAAGCAGCATTTCGTGCCGATTTTCTGCGGCTGCTTGGTCGGCTCCATTGTGTCGATGGTCAGCGCCTACACGCTGTGCGAGCTTCTGGGCCTTGGCGACGAGATGGCGGTGTCGTTCATCCCGAAGTCCGTCACCACGCCCATTGCCATCGCGGTGTCGCAGGAACTTGGCGGCATCACGTCCATCACCGTGGCGGCCGTTATCATCACCGGCATTCTGGGCGCTATTTTCGCGCCGTTGATGTCGAAGATTTTCCGCGTGAACAACCGCATTGCGAAAGGCGTGGCCATCGGCACGTGCTCGCACGCGGTAGGCACCACGAAAGCGCTTGAGATGGGCGAGCTGGAAGGCGCCATGTCCGGCGTCAGCATCGCTGTATCGGGCCTGCTCACCACCGCAATCGTCGTGATCGCCGGCTGCTTCGTGTAGCAGGGCGTTCGTCACGGCCGGGCCCCTGGTTCGCCGCGCCGAATCCCACCCCCATCGTAGGCCCGAGCGAAAGCTCGGGCCCCATTAGATAGCGCGAAGCGCGTCACCTTCTTCCCATCGCACCCGCGACCAGGAAATATGGTGGCGCGCTTCGCGCTTTTTTATAAGGATCGGGCTTTCGCTCGACCCTACGGGTTCAACCCCCACAAGACCATCCGCCTGACAAATGACCCGTCCCCTTGTGATGAGAATGGACAAAGGGACTGTCTCTTTGTCCCAAAACATCCCAGGTCCACCAAAGTCAGCGAGGGCCACTGTGGTGCCCGGAATTCGTGGGTTCGCGAAGGCGCCGCGTACTTCGGTACGCAAGCCTTCGGGTTCGCGCGAAGGCCGGGTGCCACAGCGGCCCGCAGCGTCGAGTAAATTCGCTGGCCGGCAGGCCGGCGAAACCCTACAAAGCCAGGCGATAAATCTCGGCGGCGTCTTCCATGGTTAGCTTCTTGAAGCTGCCGAACGGTTCGCCCTTGTTCTCGCGCAGCGTGGGGATCATCTCGTCGATGGCATCTTCGATGTTGTCCTCGTCAAGCCCCAGCTCGGAAAGGCTGGTGGGCATGCCCAGGCTGGCGAAGAACATGCGCGTCTCGTCGATGGCCGACAGCGCGTCGGATTCCACGTCGCCCGTCGACGCCAGGCCGAACACCTCGTGGCCGTACTGCGCGAAGCGCGCCGGGTTCGCGTCGTACACGTACTCCATCCACGCGGGGAACAGACACGCCAGGCCCGCGCCGTGCGTGACGGTGGTATCGTAGGCGGACAGCTCGTGCTCAAGGCCGTGGGTCGCCCAGTCCTCGTGGCGCCCCATGCCCAAAAGTCCCTGATGGCACAGCATACCGGCCCACATGATGTTCGCACGCGCGTCGTAATTGTCCGGCTCGGCCAGCACGCGCGGCGCCTCGGCGCGGATGGTGCGCATAACGGACAGGTTCATGCCGTCGGTGATGGGCACCGGCCCCACGTCGTCGAAGAAGCGCTCCAGCAGGTGGCAGTACATGTCGGTGATGCCGGCAGCCGTTTGGAACGGCGGCAGCGTGAACGTCAGCTCCGGGTTCATGAACGCCAGCTTCGGGCGCTGGTAGTTGCTGGCGTAACCCGTCTTCATGCCCAGCTCATCGTTGCTGATTACGGTGTTCTTCGACGCCTCGCTACCGGCAGCGGGGATGGTCAGCACCACAGCGATGGGCAGCACGTTTTCGTTCTGCCACTTCTTCGTGATGAGCTCCCACACGTCCTCTTCGATGCAAGCGCCGTTCGCGATGGCCTTCGCCGAATCCACCACCGAGCCGCCGCCGACGGCCAGCACCCAGTCGACGCCGTTTTCCTTGCACAGCGCCACGCCCTCGCGCACCAAGCCGATCTCGGGATTCGGGCGCACGCCGCCCAGCTGCACGTATTCGATGCCGGCCTGCTCAAGCGACGCGCACACGCGGTCGATCAGCCCCGACTTGATGGCGCTTTGCCCGCCGTAGTGCAGCAGCACCTTGTGCGCGCCGCGCTCGGCCAGCATGCCGCCGACCTTGCTTTCCACATTGCGCCCGAACACGAAATGCGTCGGGGAAACGAATTCGAAGTCTTCCATGGAAACCGCCTTCCTCGGTTGCAAGAAGCAAGATGCGCTCAGTATAGCGCGCCGAACAACCCGACCGGAGGGCATCAAGGCAAAAAAAGAAGCCGGAGAGGAAGGCTCCGGCTTTCGAAAGGAATCCCGACAGGTTACGGGCTCTTGGCAACCCGCTCCGCTTTTCGCGGACCCTTGCAAACTACGAGACAGTCAATTTGGCGAAGATAGTCATTTCAGTTTTGCAATATATCCACTGTCGGACAGTTGAGAATTTTACACGCCTCAACATATCTTGCAACTCCTTCATAAAGCGTACACGCAGGTTAAACACGCTTTTCATAGGCTTTGAACTCGCATTATAGGCCGACCTTGAATCAAAACGATTTTTGATAGTTTTTGCATAATGAATGCCGAAATATACATAGTGACAATCCGGCAACAAATGCCCAGCCCACACAGGCGGCGAGAGAAGCCCCTGTACGCGGGCGTATCGGCAAGGCAAGCGCAGACGCAACAAACGCAATGCGAGTAAGCAGCAAGCGGACAAAGTCCTAGAAAACTTGCTAGCGAAGAGGCCGCAAGCGAAAAGCAAAACCGGGAGATAGCGGGCCATCGAGATCGGAACGGCACCGCAAGGCCTGCAAGCGCGCCAATCTCGCAAGGCCACCGGCGAAATCGACCGCCAGCGGCATTAATGACCGAATTGCCCCTTTATCTTGCGGTTTACGCCCAAAACACGACCCCACCCCCACACGTATAATGGACCGGACTGCGAAAACGCCGTCGACCTGTCGTCGATCGCCGACGCGCCCCGCAAGACGCCTCGGCCCCGCGCCCAGCGAGGAGGCGTCCAACGGCGGCGCCGTGTCGCTTGACGTTGCCGAGCTGCCCTGCAACGTGCCTGGTAGCGCGCGCTCAGAGACGCGGAGTAGCACCCATTAACCGAGCATTAACGCCGTAACACTCCATTTCCCCTAATGGAAACGCATTCGAAAAACGCCGCCGGTAGCGTTTGCCTTGTCACATTCGCACGGAGCGCGCATGCGCTGGGGAGATGCCCCTCACTCTCCCGAGCGCATGTGCCCTCCCAGACCGGAAAGGGGAAGGCAATGGAGGATTTCCTGACGTCGTTCTTCATCACGCCATTCACCGGATTGGCCGAAGGTATCGCAAGCGCCACCAGCCCGCTTGACGTTATCGACGCCGTCGACGGGTTCGTGTGGGGCCCGATCATGATTCTGCTGCTGCTTGGCACGCACATTTTCATGACCATCCGCACCGGGTTCATCCAGAGGAAGATCGGCACCGGCATCAAGCTGTCCGTCACGAAGGACGACCCGTCCAACGCCGACGGCGACATCACGCAGTTCGGCGCGCTGACCACCGCACTTGCCGCCACCATCGGCACGGGTAACATCGTGGGCGTGGGCACGGGCCTTCTGTTCGGCGGTCCGGGCGCCATCTTCTGGATGTGGATCACCGGCATCCTGGGCATCGCCACGAAGTACTCCGAGGTGTTCATTGGCGTGAAGTACCGCGTGAAGGACCACTCGGGCAAGATGCTTGGCGGCGCCATGTACGCCCTTGAGCGCGGCTTCAAGAACAAGAAGGCCGGCCGCATCCTGGCCATCCTGTTCGCCCTGTTCGCATCGTTGGCAGCCTTCGGCATCGGCGCCTCCACGCAGTCGAACTCCCTGGCAGATGCGCTGTACAACACCTCGCTTATCGACGGCAAGGCCATCCCGCAGTGGCTGGTGGGCGCCGTGGTTGTGGTGCTGGTTGCCATCGTCATTCTGGGCGGCATCAAGTCCATCTCGAAGGTGTGCGAGAAGCTGGTGCCCGTCATGGCCATCTTCTACGTGGTGTGCTGCCTGGTGATCATCGGTATGAACGGCCAGTACCTGGGCGAGGCCATTCGCCAAATCATCGTAGGCGCGTTCACCCCGGCCGGCGCCGCCGGCGGCGCGGTGGGCTCCACCGTTACGCTGGCCCTGCAATTCGGCTTCAAGCGCGGCATCTTCTCCAATGAGTCCGGCATGGGCTCCGCTCCGCTGGTTGCTTCCTCGGCCACCACGAAGAACCCCGCACGTCAGGCGCTGGTTTCCATGACCGGCACGTTCTGGGACACCGTGGTGGTGTGCCTGATCACGGGCCTGATGCTCATGACCACGCTGCTTGCCAACCCCGAGCTTTCCACCGCCATTGCCAACGGCACCATCTCCTCGGGCGCCGGCCTTGCAACCGCCGCGTTCGAGAAGATCCCCGTGTTCGGCCCGTTGGTGCTGCTGGTTGGCCTGATCACGTTCACGTACTCAACCATCCTGGGCTGGAGCCAGTACGGCAACCGCGCCATCAGCTACCTGCTGGGCAAGAAGGCCGTCATGCCGTACTACATCGTGTTTTTGCTGTTCGTGTTCTGGGGCTGCATGATGGTTGGCGACGCGGCGAACAGCGCCACCGTTTCGAACCTCAGCTCCGTGGTGTGGAACTTCGCCGACGTGATGAACGCCCTGATGGCCATTCCGAACTGCATCGCGGTGCTGGGCCTGTCCGCCATCATCGCCCGCGAAACGAAGCACTACGTCTTCGACAACAACCTTGAGGAAGTCGACAAAACCGAGATTCCCCAGTACGACGAGAAGTAACGCATCGCAAACGGCACGCAAGCCGCGAGCGGGACAAAGGGACAGTCCCTTTGTCCCGCTTTCTGTGGCGAAACCGTAACCTTCGCGTTGAATGCAAGCGGACACGCCCTGCACTGAGCGCAAGCGAGCACGCCCGACGCGCCTTCGCTGTGCGGTTGCCGTTTTCGCCAGCTGCTTCCCCAGTTCGCAAGCCGCCCAATTCGCCAGCTGCCCCCATTCAATCAACCTTAACCCCGCTGCCCGGCGGGCCTGAAAGGAAGCGCATCCAGCCATGGAAAACCTCGGCTACTACAACGGCAAGTTCGGCCCCATCGAAGACATGGTCGTCCCCATGAACGACCGCGTCTGTTTCTTCGGCGACGGCGTGTACGACGCCGGCCCGGCCCGCAACTTCAAGATCTTCGCCATGGAAGAGCACCTCGACCGCTTCTTCAACAGCGCGCGCCTGACGGACATCCAGATTCCCCTCTCGCGCGACGAGCTGCGCGACCTGCTCAACGACCTGGCAAAGAAGGTGGACGCGCCCGAGCACTTCGTGTACTACCAGTGCACCCGCGGAACCGCGCCGCGCAAGCACGACTACGTTGAGGGCCCGGGCAACCTGTGGGTCACCATCACGCCGCAGGTTATGCCCGACGGCACGCAACGCATCAAGCTGCGCAGCGAGCCCGACACGCGCTTTTTCCACTGCAACATCAAGACGCTGAACCTGCTGCCCGCCGTTATGAGCTCGCAAGCGGCAAAGCGCGAAGGCGTGCAGGAAACGGTGTTTTACCGCGCCGAAATGGGCAATCGCGTGACGGAATGCGCGCACAGCAACGTGTCCATCATCCTGAACGACGAGCTGTGGACCGCACCCACCGACAACCTGATTTTGCCCGGCATCGCGCGAAAGCACCTGATCAAAGCCGCGAACAAGCTGGGCATCCCCGTGCACGAGGAGCCGTACGACCTTGACACGCTGCGCGGCGCGCAGGAGATCATCGTGACCAGCTCGTCGAACCTGTGCCTGTTCGCCGAAGAGTTCGAGGGCAATCCGTGCGGCGGCGGGTCGCCCGAGGTTGCCGAGGCGCTGCGCGCGGAAGTGAACCGCGAGTTCGCCGAGGCCACGGCGCTGTAGGGGCTAGGTTCACTATGGAATCGATCGAGGGAATCGTGCTGCGGCACTCGGCGCGCGGCATGACGAAGTTGACCGGCGAGCTGCCCGCGGGGTACTGCTCGCGCGCGGCGCAGGAGATCCTGTCGTGGCCACTGGGCACGGTGGCGCTGCTGACGGGCTTCGATGTGGGCGGCGCGCCGGAAACCGACGGGCCCACGGGCACGTTCGTCATGGCGCAGGCGTTGCGGCGGCTGAGGTTCGCGCCGGTGGTGGTGTCCGAGCCGGCGCTGTGCGCGTATTTCGAGGCGCAAGGGTTCGCCACGCACATTGTTTCACCTGATGACAGCGTGTTTTCCATGGAGGCGCTGCTCGACGCCCTGGCGCCGGTGGGCATCGTGTCCATCGAGTGGTGCGGCCGCAATTTCCACGGGCTGTACTGCAACATGCGCGGGAAGGACATCTCGGGCGCCACGTCGCCCATCGACGAGCTGGTGGTGCAGGCGGCGCGGCGCGGCATCCCCACCGTGGGCGTGGGCGACGGCGGCAACGAAATCGGCATGGGCAACGTGGCGCACGCCATCGCACGGCGGCTGGCGCTGGAGCCGTGCGTGGTAACCGTTGACAACCTGGTGGTGGCCACGGTGTCGAACTGGGGCGCGTACGGTATCGTGGCCGCCATGGCCCAGCAAGCCGAGCGCGCGCTGCTGCCGGCGTTCGACCGCATCAGCAGCTTCTACCGCTTCATCGTGGAAAACGGCAGCGTCGACGGCACCACCGGCCGCCGCCAACTCACGGTAGACGGCTTCAGCATGGACACCGAACGCGCCGTAGTGGAAGCCCTGCAGCGAGCGTAAAGCGGGCAGACGCACCCTGCCAGCGCGCAACAACCGCCCCCCCCTTCGCCAGAAAGCAAGCAAGCGAGCCGAACCGCGCAGTCTACGACCCCGTAACGAAAAGTGGGACAAAGGGACTGTCCCCTTGTCCCACTCTTCGCCAGCGCCTTCCCCACCCTGCCCGCCACACCGCAGCGTCAAAACAGCGTTTACCCCTGGTGTTTTCCTTTCCGCTTCGGCTTATTCGCTATATAGTGGTGTGTTACGCGGCGTTTGCCAGATGGCGCGGGCGCGCAACCTATACGGTGCACTCGGGGGGCCGACATGAGAAGGATTCACGTCCAGAACATCAGCGTGATCAGCATTGCCGTTACGATTATTCTCAGCATTGCGTGCGTTGCCATTTTCACGCAAGGGCGCGTGCAGTTCGAAACGCTGCAACAGGCCACGGAAACGTACATCAGCTGCGAGAAAGACGCCAAGCAGCTGCAAAGCGGATCGGACTACCTAACCGAGCAGGTGCGCATGGTGGTTATGACCGGCGACGACCAATACATCGACAACTACTTCACGGAAGCCGACGAGACGCAGCGGCGCGAGCAGGCGCTTGAAGACCTGAAAGGCCGGTTCAGCGGCGCGGACGCGTTCAATTCGCTGCAGCAGGCCATGAACGAGTCCACCGAACTGATGCAAACCGAGTACTACGCCATGCGCCTGACGTGCGACGCGAACGGCAAATCCGATGCTGTGGCGAAGCATCCGCAACTGCAGGCCGTGGAAGTTTCCGACGCCGACAACGCGCTGACGTACGCCGAAAAGGTAAACAAGGCGCAGAACCTGGTGTCGAACTCGAAGTATCAGGCCGCGAAAAACGTCATCAGCTCCCAGACCGACCAATGCGTCACGGAAATCATCGATGCCACGCGCACGAACCAAGGGCAGGCGTCCGCCGTGTTCAGCGACATCTACCGCAAGCTGGAGATTTGCGTGGCCGCGTTCGCCGTTTTGACGCTGGCCATGTGCGTGCTTATCCGCCGCACTATCGTGCGCCCGCTTATGGACTTCAGCACCAGCATAAAGTCCGGAACACTGTTTCCCGTTAAAGGCGCAGGTGAGCTGCAGATTTTGGCCGAAACGTACAACCGCGTGTACGAGGAGAACGAAGCCACGCAAATGCTCATCAAGCACCGGGCCGAGCACGATGCGCTCACCGACCTGCTCAACCGCGGCTCGTATGACAAGCTGCTGAACCTGTACGTGGGAACCGGCGCCGACTTCGCGCTGATTTTGGTGGACGTGGACACGTTCAAGTCCGTGAACGACACGTTCGGGCACGCCGAGGGCGACCGTATCCTGAAGCGCGTGGCCACGCTGCTGAAGACCACGTTCCGTAGCATCGACCATATCTGCCGCATCGGCGGCGACGAGTTCGCCGTGATCATGGTGGATATGACCAGCGATTTGCGCTACACCATCGAGGAGAAGACCAGCGCCATCAACGAGCAGCTGGCGCGTCCCGAAGACGGGATGCCGAAGGTGTCGCTGAGCGTGGGCGTGGCGTTCGCCGACCGCCCGAATCCGGGCGAAAGCCTGTTCAAGGACGCCGATCAGGCGCTGTATTACACGAAGGAACACGGCCGCAACGGCTGCACGTTCTACGGCGACAAGGGCACCGGCGCAGGAGCCGACACGCAAGGGTAAGCACACACAGCCTACGAGGGGGCTGACAAGGGGACAGGTCGTTTGCCAGCCTGCCAGCCCGATGCATACATGCGAGGCGAGGGGCCCGTTTAACGGGCCCCTCGTTGTTTCGCATGATACGTTCTACCTACGCCAGGCTTACGAGCAGCTGGTGAATACGCAGGTCATCGTCGAGTTCCGGGTGGAACGCCACGCCGATTTGGTTGCCGGCGCGCACAGCCACGATGCGGTCGTCAACGCGCGCGAGCACCTTGGCACCCTCGTGGGCTTCCTTGATGAACGGCGCGCGAATGAACGTCATGGGGATGTCGGTCGTTTCGCCATCCGGCACGCCCGACAGGCCCGCGCACGGGGCCACCGTGTGGAAGCTGCCCAGTTGGCGGCCATAGGCGTTGCGGCGCACCGTCACCGGCAGCGTGCCGAATGCACCGGGCGCGGTTGCGCCAGCGGCAACGGGGCCCGCGGGATCGCCCGCAGCGGGGACGCCTTCTTCGACGTTTTGCGCCAGCAGAATCAGGCCCGCGCACGTGCCTAGCACCGGCAGGCCAGCGGCCACGCGATTGCGCAGCGTATCGAGCATGCCCAGCTCGCGCAGCATTTTCGCCTGCGCCGTGCTTTCGCCGCCCGGCAGCACCAGCGCATCAAACGCCTGGTCCGCATCAGGCCCCTGGCGCAGCTCCACGCACTCGCACCCCAACTTACCCAAAGCGCGCTCATGCTCAATAAACGCCCCTTGAACAGCCAAAACCGCAACTTTCTTGCTCATAAGGAAAACCTCTCAATCAAGGAAACCTGACAAACGACCTGCCCCTTGTCGGGCTGGAAACGCCGCAGGTGGCGTCAAAGTCAGCGAGGGCCGCTGTGGTGCCCGGAATTCGTGGGAACGCGAGGGCGCCGCGTACTTCGGTACGCAAGTCCTCGGGTTCGCGCGAAGGCCGGGTGCCACAGCGACCCACAGCGTCGAGTCAATTCGTTTGCCGGCAGGCAAACGAAACCTCTATTTCCCACGTTCAGCCATGAGCAGGGCGATCTCGTTTTCGTTGATGCCGACCATGGCCTCGCCAAGGTCTTCGGACAGCTCGGCAATCAGCTTGGCGTCCGTGTAGTTCGCCACGGCCTTCACGATGGCCTGCGCGCGCTTGGCCGGGTTGCCGGACTTGAAGATGCCCGAGCCCACGAACACGCCCTCGGCGCCCAGCTGCATCATCAGCGCGGCGTCGGCCGGGGTCGCAACGCCGCCGGCAGCGAAGTTCACGACGGGCAGTTTGCCGTTTTCATGCACGTATTTCACCAAGTCAACCGGTACCTGCAGCTGCTTGGCGGCCTCGAACAGCTCATCTTCGCGCAGGTTCTGGATGCGGCGAATCTCGGAATTCATCATGCGCATGTGGCGCACGGCCTGCACAACGTCGCCCGTGCCCGGCTCGCCCTTCGTACGAATCATCGTGGCGCCCTCGGCAATGCGGCGCAGAGCCTCGCCCAGGTCGCGCGCGCCGCACACGAACGGCACGTTGAACTGCGTCTTGTCAATGTGGTACGTGTCGTCGGCGGGCGAAAGCACCTCGGACTCGTCGATGTAGTCGATGTCGATGGCCTGCAGCACCTGAGCCTCAACGAAGTGGCCGATGCGGCACTTCGCCATGACCGGGATGCTGACCGCTTCCTGAATACCCTTGATCATCTTCGGGTCGCTCATGCGGGACACGCCGCCGGCCGCACGGATGTCGGCGGGGATGCGCTCGAGCGCCATGACGGCACAGGCGCCGGCTTCCTCGGCGATGTGCGCCTGCTCGGGCGTAGTGACGTCCATGATGACGCCGCCCTTCAACATCTGGGCAAGCTGACGATTCAAGGCAACGCGCTCGGCGGCGGTTTGGGGCTCGGTCATTTCCTACTCCTTCTCTAGGTATGTGGTGTGTTCGAAGGATACGCCGCATCTGGTTATGGTAGTATGACCAAAACTTGTCATTTTTATATGACCAGATGTTCCACGTGAAACACTGCGAGAAAGTATGGCGAACAGATGTTCTTTTACGACATGAATTTGCGCGGTAATTGCAGCCTTTATGAATACCTCTACCGCTGCATTCGCCACGACATCGCACACGGCACCATCTCCCCGGGTGAAAAGCTGCCTTCGAAGCGCAACCTGGCCAAACACCTGGGCGTGAGCCTGATAACCGTAGAAGCCGCCTACCAGCAGCTTGCCGCAGAAGGCTACATCCGCTCGCGCGAACGCTGCGGATACTACGCAAGCGACCTTGCCCCTGCCGAACGCGTTCAACAAACGAGCAACGAAAGACTCGGCACAACGCATCTCGGGGAAGAATCGGGCGCGAGCGGCAGCCTTCAAGATGCAAACGACCGCGGAAACGCTCATGTCGCAGGGCGATCAAGTGCGCGAATCGGCGCTCAAGCACCCCGAAGCCTACCCCACGCGACCGACGGCGCCGAAGCAGCCGACGCGGCCCTCGATGCCGCGCCCTCTCTGCTGGCCGATTTCACGCACAGCACGTTAGCCACCGAGCTGTTCCCCTACGCCACCTGGGCGAAGACTGTGCGCAAAACGCTGTCTGACGAGTCGGCGGCAACGCTTGCCGAAGCGTCTTCGGCAGCAGGATCGCCCCAGCTTCGCCAAGCGATCGCCGACCACCTGCGCGAATACCGCGGCATGCACGTAAGCGCCCAGCAGATTGTCATCGGCGCTGGCGCGCAAACGCTGTATCAGCTGGTTGTGCAGCTGCTTGGCCGCAATCGCACGTTTGCCGTGGAAACACCGGGCTATCCGCTGCTTGCGCGCATGTATCAGCAGCAAAACGTGCAAATTGCGCATGTGCCACTTGACGAAGGCGGCATTGCCATGGAACAGCTGGCGCATTCGGGTGCATCGGTGACGCACATCACGCCGTCGCACCAGTTCCCCACCGGCATCGTCACCACGGCCAGCCGCCGGCGCGAGCTGCTGAACTGGACGCGCGAAGGAGACCGCTACCTTATCGAAGACGATTACGATGCCGAATTTCGCATGGCCGGGCGACCTATCCCGCCGCTGTTCAGCATCGACGCCGCCGAGCGCGTGCTGTACCTGAACTCGTTCGCGAAAAGCCTGGGCGCCGCCTTCCGCATGGCCTACTTGGTGCTGCCGCCGCGCTTAGCGCAGCAATTCCACGCCCAGCTGGGGTTTTGCGCGAACACGGTCAGCCCGCTCGACCAGCTGGCGCTGGCGCGCTTCATCGAATCGGGAAGCTACGAGCGCCACGTGAATCGCCTGCGCACGCGCGCCCGCAAAACACAAGATGCCCTGGTGGGAGCCCTGCGCGAGCACCTCGGCAGCAGCGTATCGTTCACGGAGCTGAACAACGGCCTGCATTTCATCATGCAGCTTGAAAGCAAACAGAGCGAAGCCGCCCTTGCCAACGCCGCACTCGAACACGGTATCCGCATCGCGCCACTTTCGCAGTTCGACGAAAGCGGCAGTACGGGCACAGCCAACGTGTCATCTTCCGGCAACACCACCCCCGCAGCGCCCCGCCCGCAGTTCATCCTGCGCAGCGACGCAATAGACGCCGAATCCGCCGAAACCATAGCAGCCGCCCTCGCAAACGCATGGGCATAACGCCAACGCCCCCTTCGGCCACTTCCGCGAGAAAGGGCGACCAAGCTGCAAGAAACACGCAGGTCAGAGCGAAAGCTCTGACCCTAATCAACAGCACCCAAAGGGCGCGTCACTGTTTTCCCGAATCGGGCGCGTCACTGTTTTTAACGGCGCCCTCCAAAACCCTGGCGGTTTTCGCCGCGCGCTATTTGTCGCCATAATGGCTTTTGCAGGAAGCAATCTCTATGTTCGGACCCGAAATCCGGTACACAAGCCTATTTTTCTCATCGATTCTGCGAGACCAAAAACCTGAAAGGTCACCGCGCAACGGCTCCGGCTTCCCTTCGCCAGCGCTTTGCCCGTTTCGTTCGATATCCTTAATAAGGGAGTTAATCTTCTTGAGCGTCTTTTTATCTTGTTGTTGCCAACCAATGTAATCGTCCCAGGCTTCTGGAGCCCAGACCTTATTCATCTTCATAGGTTGCATCAATCAAGTCGTGTGCAGCACCATGGCCGGCGTTTAGCGCATCCACCGAACGGCGAAGATGAGCAAGATTCTCTTCGGAATAAAACGGGTCCACCGATACCTCGAACGGAATACGGCGTTCGCGTCCCATCTTCTTCGCGAAAATTGTAAACGCCGTCGTCATGCTCATCCCCAAGTCTTTGCAGACGGCTTCCATATCTCGTTTTGTTCTTTCGTCCATGCGGATATTGATAGTAGCGGTAGCCATAACATCCTCCTTTGCTCGCATGTAATTGTAGCAGCTGTAACGCTATTGTGTATACAATGTCTACTAATTGTTATTCGAAGATTTCACGCTCGCGCTTGTTAGCGCATGCGAGCAAGGTGAACGCGCTGCAAGAAACACGTAGGTCAGAGCGAAAGACGATATGAGCAGGACATTGTGAGCCCCTGCTCCGTGCCGTTGCTTTTCTTCTCGTGGGTCGGGGCTGATAATAGCGTCGTCAGAACAGCCTGGTCCAGCCGGGTTGCCACACGCACGAGAGAGGCTCTGCAACGAATGATACCACCGCCACCACCTTCATCGGCATCGACGCGCACGCGCGCTTCGCGGCCGCATACGCGATCAACGGCCTCACCGGCGAGATCGAGCACGCCTCGTTCGGCGCCGGCTACACTGCGGCCGAGATAGCGGAGTGGGCGCTCGGCTTCGATTCCCCCGCCGCCGTCTACGAGGCGGGCTGCACCGGGTTCTGGCTGGCCCGCGGCCTGCGCGAGCTCGGCGTGCCGTGCGCGGTCGGCGCGCCGTCCAAGATGCAGCGCCCGCCGGCCGACGCCAGGAAGAAGAACGACAGGTCCGACGCCGAGTTCCTCGCCAGGCTGCTGTCGATGCGCAACGTCAGGGAGGTGGCCGCGTTCGCCCGCTTCGGCAGCGCCAGGGCGTACTGCGCGTGGCTGGGCCTGGAGCCCTCGGAGCATTCCAGCGGCGGCAAGGTCGCGCGCGGCGGCATCACCAAGACCGGCAACTCGCTGTGCCGCAGGCTGCTCGTCGAGTCCGCGTGGCACTACTCGCGCGCAGGCGAGGCGCGCAAGTCGCCCAAGGGCGCCGAGGTCCCGCTGCCGATCGAGAACCACGCCGCCAAGGGCGTCAAGCCCGGGGATACCTATCCACCAGGCATTCTTTCAGCGCCGCTTCCGATTTCCCGTCATGATAGAACCACCCCGTATTGAAGTAGGAGAACCCCTCTTCGACAAACCGGTCGATTATCTTGGCAAACGTCGCCTTATCAGGCCTATCGAACACACCGGCCCTCACAGGGAGCCTCATGCATCCAAATCCTAGTTTCTTCATCGTCGTGAGCACCTTCCTTTCGAATCTAGGCGGCCTATTTCGTCATCGAATCCATGCGTCGAGCGGCAAAGAGGAGCCATCGAAAAAAACCGCGTCGTTTGTCGCACCGAGCTTTAGGAGAGGGATCAAGGGCGCTGCACCCAATGTGACAAACGACGCACCTATTCTGTTCCTGCGCCTCCGTCCCAGCGCAAGAAAATGGGAGCCCGCTTAAAAATCTAGGGGGATTTCATGCGGGCTCCCCGAGAGAGAAGGAATCCTGCCCGCCGCATGGAGGGAGAGCCAGCGGGTAGGAAGTCGTATGGCGTAGTTTCTAGTGCAGGGCAAGGCCTTACATGATCGGCCCTAGGGATAGCTCCAGCGCATAGAATGCCAGGCGTCCGAGAAAGACGCCCGCGACAGCCAAGACAACCGCGCAGGCCGCCATCGCCTTCGGGCCCTTGCCCATCAGGCAAAGCACTGCGCAGGCTGCTCCGGCCACGAGGCAGATGCATGCGAACACGACGCATCCCGTCACCGATGCGGCCAGCTCGGACCCGGAGACGAGCGCATTCCCCATGCCAGACACCATGGCGACCTGCGCGGCCAGCGCGATGATCGCGGCCAACGCGCCCACGCAGACCAGAACAAGGCAGATCGTCTTGCACGGCGAGGCGATGGCCGCGTCTAGACATCCCGATAAGCGCAACGTGAGCAGCCCCAAGGCTGTTCCGCCGCACAGCGCGTAACCGACCATCTGAACGACGGTGGCTGGCGTGTCCCAGCCGATTATGGTGGGCATAAGATAGGCCATGCCCATGAAGACCGCGAACACGAGGGCTAAAACGGCGCAGGCGACGAGCATTCCCTTTCGCACCGGCGTCGTTAGCTTTCCCGCCATGCCCAGAATCCAGTACACGAGCGCCACTACGAAGAACACGCATCCCGCGATCAACTCGTTCGATAGCGGCGACGATCCTGTGTTAGCGAACACGCCGAGTGCGGCGAACGGACTCGCCAGATGAAAGAACGCGCAGATGAAGGACACGAGCACCACGCCGAGCGGAATCGCCGACATCCTATCGAGCTTCCGAAGCGCGTCATCTTCGATCTTGGCGGTCATGACCGCGACGGCAAGGGCGATGAAGGCCCCGGCGCCCGCCGGCGCCAGGGTAGTGAACAGGGCCAAAGGCAACTCGGAGAATGCCGCCTCCATGCTATACCACCTCCAGAGGGTTCGCCACATGGCCGGTGGTGTCACCAGAGGGCTTCACGCAGCTGCTTTTCTTGACATACAGGTTTGGCGACGTATGGGACGCCTCGGGCAACGGGGCGACCGACGCGCGCTCGCCCTTCTTGGACATCTCGTCCTTGTCGCCGAATTCGAGACAGCGCATAAGGCATGCCTCCGTGCAGATGGGCTGCTTGCCCTCTGCGACGCGACTGGCGCATCCGTCGCATTTCACGGAATGGCCCGCTTGCCTATCGACATGAGGAGCACCATAGGGACAGGCCATCTCGCAGTAGCCGCAGCCGATGCACTTGTCGACATCCACCGACACGAGGCCTGTGTCCGGGCTCTTGTGCATGGCGGTCGTGGGACACACTTTCGTGCAGGCAGAATCGTCGCAGTGCTGGCAGCTGGAAGAAACGTGATACACGTAGGCATCGTTGCTCCAGGCGCCGTTGCTTCCCTGGGTGAAGCCTCCGCCCTCGTAGTCGTAGACGCGGCGATAGGTGTAGTCAGGTCCGAGGTCGTGGTAGTCCTTGCATGCCATAGCGCACGTCTTGCAGCCTGTGCAGCGGTCCGGATCGAAATAGAATGCTTTCTGGGTCATCGTGACACCTCCTTATGCCTTCTCGATCTGGGCGAGGATGGAGTTCGAGCTATTATGTTTGGCCAACGGGGACCAATGATGGGTGGTGAGCGTGTTCACACAACCGCCTTGATCCACGCCCTTCTCGTCTATGTCGCGCATCTTCCCTTCTTCAAGGGCGAATGCGCCCGGCACGATGCGGGGCGTGACGCGCGCCTCGATGAGGATCTCCCCACGGTCGTTGTGGACGCGAACCATGTCTCCGTTCTTGACGCCGCGCGGCTCGGCATCCTTGGGGTTGATCCACACGACATGGCGATGGGCCTGGTTAAGGAGCGGGTTCTGGTTGAACTTGGAGTGGTAGCGGATCTTCGACTTCCAACTGGATCCCATAAGGGGGTACTTGTCGGTCGCGTCCTCATAGCTTTCCACGCCCGGGTTGTAGACGGGAATGGGGCTGATGACGTCACGCGGGTCGTCGAGCTCCCAAGTGTCGGCGATTTTGGCCACGGTCTCCGAATAGACCTCGACCTTGCCGGAAGGGGTGGGCAGCGGATTTGCCACCGGGTCTTCACGGAAGTCCCAGTGCATGGGCTTCACCTCGACCTCCTGCCACCAGTAACCCTGCTCGAATCCTTCTTCCAGGGTCTTGGGCAGCGTGGGATACTTCCCACCCGCAACCAGCTTCGCGTAGTTCTCCTCGCGCATCTCGTCCGGCGTCTTGTCCCCCAGGAACTCGTCACGCATACCGAAGCGGTCCGCTACGTCCGCCATCCAATCCCACTCGCTGCGGCAGTCGAAGTAGGGCTCCTGCACCTTCCGCCCGAAAACCAGGCTCTCGATGGAGCCGCTGCTCATGCCGTAGGTGACGTTGGTCTCCTCCTGGCACATCGTTTCAGGAAGCACTAAATCGCAGTACTTCATGGTAGAAGTCATGAAGAAGTCGGACCCCACTATGAACTCGCACTTGCTCTCGTCGGCCATGACCGAGGTCGACCAGTTCACATCGGGGCACTGGTTGGCGATCATGCCCGAGGAATGCGCGTAGCAGAACTTGACGTCCTGGTTAAGTTTGTCGGCCCCACGAAGCCCGTCACGCAATGCCGTGAACTCGTGCCCCCGCTCCACCGCCTCGATACGCTTGACGACGGGGATGGAGGCCTTCACGGGATTCTTGCCCTTGCCGGGACGGCTGCCAACATAGGGGCCGGCTGTGGTTTTTGCCTTGAGTCCGGTGCTCGTGCCCGGCAGCCCCCACTGTCCGGAAACCAGGGGGATCATCATGATGGAAGTGCAGGCGTTCTCGCCGTTGGATCTGCGCTGCACGCCCACGCCGCATCCGATGAAAGCCGCCTTCGCATTGGCGATGTCGCGCGCCAGCTGGTATATGGTCTGGGCCGGGATCTGCGTGATGGGTTCCGCCCACTCGGGCGTCTTTGCCACCATGTCGTAACCCGTGCCCATGATGTAGTCCTTGTAGGACTTGTGCTGCCCCCTGGCCGATTCCGGCATGGTCTCCTCGTCGTAGCCCACGGTGTGGGTGTGGAGGAATTCCTCGTCGGCTAGCCCCTCGTCGATCATCACATGACAAAGCGCCGCCGCCAGGGCTCCGTCGGTGCCGGGGCGGATGGGCAGCCATTCCTCCGGATGGGCCGACATCTCCTCCCCCATGCGCACGTCCACCCACACGATGCGCGCACCGTTCTCGCGCGCCTGGGCTATGTCGTACATGCAGCTGCCGCCGTTGATGCGCGACGTAGCGGCGCTGGAGCCAAACAGGACGACCAGGTCGGAGTCCTTCATGACGGGGGTGGGACTACCTTCATAGGAGGCGCCCCAATAGAAATCCCCGTGCAGCATGTAGCCCGCAGCGGCATCGGCTTGGCCTTCGGAATCGGTCCCGTAGGAGCCCAGCATGCCGCCGTTCAGGTTCATGAATCGGATGAATGCGCCGCCGCCGTGGTCGATTCCGAGCGCGCCGTTCTTCAGAACGGCCTCATTGCCATAGGTGTCGATGACGTGCTTGAGTTTGTCGGCAAAGATGTCGGCGGCTTCGTCCCAGCTGATTTCCTCGAACTTGCCTTCGCCGCGCTTGCCGACGCGTTTCAGCGGCCGCTTCAGACGGTCCGGATGGTTGATCCAGTGACGGATCGTGCGACCGCGCAAGCAGGCGCGGTTTTCCAATCCCCCGAATTCGTTGCTCCCCGTAGTGTCGCCTTCGACGTAGGTGATCACACCGTCTTTCACATGGAACTGAAGCGGGCACTTTCCCACGCCGCAGCCGGCGCAGGTGCTCCAGATGACTTCGTCTTCTGTCGGCGGCTCTTCCGCCACCGCCTCAGTCGCTTCGTAAAGCGCGGTCGCGCCGCAGGTGGCTGCAGCAACAGCGGCCAAGGCACTCCCCTTACAGAACGTGCGTCGCGAAAACGTCCCCGGAGCTTTCATTCCTTCTTCCATTCTTTCCTCCTCTCCTAGGAATAAAATCGAAAAGAAGCGGCTGAGAACGCTTGTACCATACGGTCATATTCAGGCACTTCTTTTCATATTGGGGAAAATACAGGGCTTTAGGCGTTGCCTGCTTTACTGATTGAATGTAGCCGCGGCTACATTCAATCATCTGGAAGCACATCAACCAAGAAATTAGAATGAACTGGGGGATTCTAAGAGGAGGAGTACATGGAGGAGATTTTACGCAATTTGTTCGGCCCGTCGGTCGATGAGGACATATTGATCAAACTATCCGAAGTTGGTCAAGAAATAGTGTATCCCGAAGGAACCATCTTACGAAACAACTTCAAGGATCCACTCATCGTTTGTTCTGGAACTATTCTCGTTAAAGCTTTTGGTAGACCTAATACCGTTTACACACCTGGCGATATGGCGCTTAACCCTTCTTTTAGTTCCAAGGAAAAGAAAGTACATGCTATGAGCGATGCTGACATAGCACGCTACTTTGCGAACCAAACACAACAATGCATTACCGATGTTCACGTAATCGTTTTTCCCAATGACTGCGTTTTAGGGATGCTTGACAACGTATCATTCGTTCGATGGCTGATGGAGAATCAGAGTATGCTCATGTTTCAAATGACGTGTTATCAGACGTTTCTCTATCACGACGATGCTTATCAAGCTGTACGTTATGTTTTGAAGCTAGCTAAAGCTTATGGGCTACATAATCTTACCCATATGCAAATTGCGCTTTTGTCAGGACGCAATCGTGTCACAGTGACTAAGATTTTGCACGAAATAGCTTTAGCGGAACCAGAGTTGTTCGAAGAACAAAGTCAATGGTAGAGTTTGCGTTGTTCTATGTCGATCCCAAGCTCATGTATGACTGCTTCTAGGGTAGTACGAGCAAGAATGGCAACACCTTGCCAGAAGGCTTGCCGGGATGATTCTTCCAGCAACTCAAGGTAGCGAGGAAACCACGGTGCTAGATGCATCGAGATGAATGTATTCACGAGCTCTGGTCGATTCTGGCTCAACCATGCCAAGAGCAGAAGCTCTCGACCGGCCGAATCGCAGGGCACGCGTCCCTCAGATGGGTCCTCTTGGGCTTCTATGCCGTTTTGTCGCATCCACTGTCGCAGCTCAAGGTGAGCGCAGCCGAAGACTATTTCATCGGGATCAAGATAGACCGACGCCCATTGAGGTGCTTCGAAATGACCCGGCCCGATGAATTGACGTTTATATTCTTCGCGAAGATTATCGTCATCGGTTTGCGTTCCTGCATGAATCAGCTCCTGCGCCTGTTCGAGTGCAGGAGGTTCGCCCAGCGGCCACTCACGCATGCAATCAAGATGAGCAATCTCGTTTACTAGAGCATCCCCTTCATTCGTAATAGGATCAAGAGAAAAAAGGGAACCAAGCACTTGTGCGCAAACGCTAACGGCTTCATTGAGATCAGGATCAAAGGATACAGACCCTATTTCCTCAGCAGATATAGGCATACTTCTCCCTTCAATAACATGCCTACCATAGCATGCGGATTATATTCTTGGTCTGTACCCAGGCTATTTTGTAGTCCCGGCAACAATAGGATTTGACTGTCGATTCCTGAAGAGGTTCCGCAGCAAAGCAAGAGGCCTATCCGTGTACACAGTCCACGGAATAGCTCTTGGCCGCCGCGCGCCTTCGCCCTCGGAAGGCTCGCTTCGCGCCCGTTCCGGGCGGCATTGTTATGAGGACGAGCCTTCCCGAAACGACACGGCGGCATCGCACGCCTCGCCGTGCTCGGCTACGCTCTTTGCGGGGGATTCCCCGCGCCCCTGAAAGCGTCGGCTGAGCCTCCTTGGAAACCCAACTCGGAAGGAGGCCCTTGGCCGACGCGATGGAGAGGCACCCCAAGCAGATTCATGTGCGCATGTCCAAGGATGAGATCGCCCGTGCGAAGGCGCTCGCAAAGAGCTTCGGCATGACCTCTCCGACCTCATCCGCGCGCTCCTGCAGCTGCCCACATCCTCGCTCGGGGAAGGCGGCAGCCTCGTCGTCGTAGACCGAGTGACGGCTTCGAAGCTCTCCCGGGAGATGTGGCGGTGGGGGCACCACTACAACCAGGCGGTGCACGCCCTGAAGGCCATCGCCTACTATCTTCGCGCCAACGACATGGACACCTCCGACGTGCTCGAAGAACTCGACCGAACACCAGGGAAGCTGGCCACCATGCAGCCGGGCATCGAGGCGCTGCGGCGCGAAGCGGAGGCCATATCGCAGTGATACAGCTCAAGCGCCTGGTCAAGCGCCGACGAGACCTCGCGGCCAGGGGCAAGCGCCCGTGCGTCGCCAACGTGGCGACGGCGCGCGAGCTGGCCTGCTGGGTGTGGGCGATAGGCTGCATGGCCGAGGGCGTCGAGCCCTAGGGGCCGGCGCGCAGAGAAGGCGACACCCCGCCGCGCCCCGCATTCGACTGGCCGTTGAGGGCCATCCACGCTCGAACCTTCCCGCGCCGCCGCAGGCGGCACGCGCGACGAAAGACTCTTCACGCGAAGACAGGGGCCCTCAGCCGGAGCAACGAACTTGGCAGGACAACGCGCCCCACATAACCGGGCGGAAAGCCGCGTGCCTCTTCGACCGAAAGCCGCGGCGCCCCGGGCGCGGACCCTCGGATATTAGACTGCGAAACGTGCGTCGATCTAGACACGCCCAGCGTGAGGACTCGGCGGGTGAGCATATAGGAAGGGCCAAACCCGGAAAAACAGCGGGTTTGGCCCTTCCTTGCCCTTGACAATGTCCTGCTCATATTAGCTCTGACCCTAATCAGCAGCGCCCAAAGGGCGCGTCACTGTTTTCCCGAATCGGGCGCGTCACTGTTTTCAACGGCGCCCAAAGGGCGCGGCACCCCCTTCCCGAACCGAGCACGTTTTCTTAAGATAGTGGCGCGCCCTTCGGGCGCTTTCTCATAGGTGTCGAGCTTGCGCTCGACGCTACGGAACTTGCCGCAACGCCAACGGATCGCCCGCCGCCACCCACTTCCGCGCATGAAAAAGGCCGGACAATTGCCCGGCCTTCCCTTGACATTTTACCAGTTCACAAACCTAGTTTGCGTCGTATTCCGCCTTGAGGGCCTTCAGCGCCGGCAGGCTGTTCTCGATGGTTTCACGCGCAATGCAGTAGCTCATGCGCACCCAGCCCGGGCAACCGAAGCTGTCAGACGGCACAATCAGCAGCTCGTGCGCCTTCGCGCGGTCGCTGAACGCCTGGGCATCGGGCTCAAGCGCGCGCACCCACAGGTAGAATGCGCCGTCGGGCTGCACGTATTCGTAGCCCATCTCGTCAAGCGCTTCCGTAAGGATGCGGCGGTTCGTAGCGTACGCCTCCACGTCGGACGGCTCGTCCACGCACGCAGCGGCCACGCGCTGGAACAGCACCGGAGCGCACACGAAGCCATGCGCACGGCCGGCGCCGGCAACGGCGAAGAACACGCGATCGGCTTCATCGGCGTCCATGGTGTCGGACACATACACGTAGCCGACGCGCTCGCCGGGCAGGCTGAGCGCCTTGGAGTACGAGTAGCACACGAGCGTGCGCGGGTAGATGGCGGGCACGCACGGCACATCGGCGCCGTAAGTGATTTCGCGGTACGGCTCGTCGCTGATCAGGTAAATCGGGTGGCCAATCTCGGCGCTTTTCGCCTCCAGCATGGCCGCAAGCGCTTCCAGATTCTCGCGCGTGTACACCGCGCCCACCGGGTTGTTCGGCGAGTTGATGATAACGGCCGCCGTCTTCTCGCTGATGGCGGCGCCCATGGCCTCGACGTCAAGCTGGAAGCTAGGTACCTGCGCGGGCACTTCCACAATGGAGCAGCCCATGGTTTCGATCCACACCTTGTACTCGGGGAAGTACGGCGTGGGCACGACGACCTCGTCGCCAGGGTTCGTGATGGCGCCCAGGCTGATGGTGATGGACGCGGCCGCGCCCACCGTCATGTACACGTGGGCCGCCTTCGCGTCGATGCCGGTGCGGCGCGCGATGCTGTCGGCGACGGCCTGGCGCACGGCGGGGATGCCGGCGGCCGGCGAATACGCGTGCAGCTCCACCGGCGGCAGCTTCATAAGCTCGGCGATAGTGTCGGCCACTTTCTGCGGCGCGGGGATGCTGGGGTTGCCGATGGAGTAGTCGAACACCTTGTCCTCGCCGATTTCGGCTTTGCGCTGCAAGCCGTAGGCGAACAGCTCGCGGATGGCCGAGGGCTCGTTGCCCAGGCCGTACATTCTTTCGTTGACCATAAGGTGCTCCTTGCGTGCGGGCGCGCAACGCGCCGAACAATAACTCACCAGTCAGAGTAGCACTTCGCAGGGCAAAAGCGGCGAAATGCCCGACGCACGGCAGGCGCAACCGCGGGGATAGTAGGCAATCCGTCACCGCCGGCGGGCGCGAGTTGCGTTACAATAACCCCAGAACACGGGCGCGCGCCAAAACGGTCGCGTTCGAACCAACCTGACGCATCCGCGTAAGCGCATGTGCGCTGCGCACAAGGAAAGGGGTTCTCATGGCTTTCGGTTACAATCGCATTTTCGCAGCCCTCGACGGTGCTTCCACCCAGCGCGCGGTCGTGGAGCGCGCAATCGCTCTGGCGGCTGAAGAGCACGCCGAGCTGACGTTTGGCCACGTCATCGACTCCGTGCCTTACGAGGCTTCGGGCGTCGACTTCGAGCTTCTGTGCAACGAAGGCAAAATCCGCATCGAAACCGACCTGGCCGACCTGCTGGAGCAGGCGCGCAACAACCCCGATATCCCCAGCGTACAGCTGCTGGTGCGCGCAGGCCGCATCACCGACACGCTGCAGAAGCAGCTCATCGAGCCCATTGAGCCCAACCTGGTCATCTGCGGCGAGCGCGGCCTGAGCAACATCAAGTACGTGTTCGTGGGCAGCGTCTCCACGTACCTCATCCGCAACGTCCGCTGCGACGTCTTGGTGGTCAAGGAAGACTAACGCGAACCCTCGCAAGCGAAACGCAAAAACGGGAGCCGAAAGGCTCCCGTTTTTTATTGCCGGTTTCAAGCGCCTACGACGTGATCAGGAGCACGGCGCCGATGCCGAGCAGCAGGATGTACGTCAGTTTCAGGAAGCGCTCTTGGCTGATGCGTTTTGCCAGCTTGCCGCCTACGAACGTGGCCAGCATGATCAGCGGGATGCAGCACAGCACCATCAGCCACACCTCGCCGGTGAAGTGCCCCGCCCACAACTGATAGAACGCGTACAGGAAGTTCAGAATCGACCACACCGCCGCAAGCGTTGCGCGGAACTGCTCCTTGTCCGTAAGCTTCTGCACCGCGTAGATTACCAGCAGTGCGCCGCCGGAAACGAACATGCCCTGGATGAGGCCTGCCGCCACCAGCACGCCCCACAGCGCCCATTCAGGCAGGAACGTCTGCTTCTTCTGCACAAGGTTCTTGATGCCAACAGCCAGGATGACCAGGCCGTATATCTTCAGCAGCGCATGCAGCGGAATCACCGTGTCAAGCCAAGCGCCCAGCGCCACGAACGGCAGCATCACGCCGACGATCTTCCCCAGCTCGCGCCAATTGATGCTGCGAAGGTTCAGCACCGCCAGCAGCGTGCACGCAAGAAAGCCCGTTGCGTTCAGGATGGAAACCGAGCTTTGCAGGCCCAGCGTGTACGTGCCCACCGGCATGCAGAAGATGTTGCCGGCGAAACCGGTGATGGCCTGCACGGTGTAGCCGAACAAAAACACTGCCAAGAATATGACGTTTTTAATCAACGAAGTTCCTTATCATCTCGCACCGCGTACGCGCGCGGGTACCTTTTACTGCGCGTTGCCGCCTTTTGCGGCCAATCCTGCGTTTTGCAACTATCAACGAAATAGGTTGCAAGTATATTACCAAAATGCCATTTTGCCGCTAATTGCTTTAGCATAGAGGGGTCAAACATCGAGGAACGTAGGGGAACGTGGCTGCATTCGACATTACCATTGCCGGCGACTCCGCAATTAACCTGGAGTTCGCCAAAACCATATCGCCGCAGACCAGCGGCATGATTCGCGTTGCGGCGCAAACGCTTTCGGACGACCCCATCCCGGGCGTCACCGAGCTGGTGCCCACGTTTTGCTCGCTGATGGTCACGTACGACCCGTGCACCATCGGCTACGACGAGCTGCGCCAACGCGTGCGCGGCAAGCTGCGCAACCTGGCCGCAGCCGAATCGGGCGTGAAGCGCATCGTGGTCATCCCCGTGTGCTACGGCGGCGAATTCGGGCCTGACCTGCACACGGTGTCCGAGCACGCCGGCATGAGCGAGCAGGACGTCATCGCGCTGCACTCCGCGCACGACTATCTTATCGACATGCTGGGCTTCCTGCCCGGCTTCGCCTACCTGGGCGGCCTCGACCCGCGCCTGCACACGCCGCGCCTGGCCGAGCCGCGCACGGAAATCCCCGCAGGGAGCGTAGGCATCGGCGGGGCGCAAACGGGCATCTACCCGCTGGCAAGCCCCGGCGGCTGGCAGATCATCGGCCGCAGCCCCGTGCGCCCGTACGACCCCGACCGCGAGCAGCCCATCCTGTACCGCGCCGGCGAGTACCTGCGCTTCCAGCCCATCACGCACGCGCAGTACGACGCCATCGAGGCGCAGATCGCCGCGGGCGGCTACCAGTACGACATCATCGTCGAGGAGGCCTAGCATGGGCGTCACCGCAATCAAACCAGGCATCCTTACCACGCTGCAAGACCAGGGCCGCACCGGCTACCTGGGCAGCGGGTTCAGCCCCTCGGGCGTTATGGACAGCCGCGCGCTGCACATCGCGAACCTGCTGGTTGACAACCCGCCCGACGCACCCGTGCTGGAGTTTTGCCTGGCCGGGCCCACGTTGCGCTTCACCACGAACACGTTCGTGGCCATCACCGGCGGCGACTTCCGCCCCACGCTCGACGGCCAACCCGCGCCCATGTACACCGCGCTGGCCGTACACCGCGGCAGCGTGCTTGCCTTCGGCGCGCCGAAAACGGGCATGTACGGCTATCTGGCCATCGCGGGCGGCAGCATCAACGCGCCCGAAGTCATGGGAAGCCGCTCCACGAACCTGAAGTGCGGCATCGGCGGCTGGAAGGGCCGCGCTCTCATCACCGGCGACTACCTGCCGTTTTGCACGCGCAACCTGGACTTCATGGCGAACCTGGGGTCGCACACCGTCGAGCGCGACGACGACTTCTACGGCTTCGGCGCCGATGAAATCACGCTGCGCGTGGTGCCCGGCCCGCAAGAGGACATGTTCACACAGGACGGCATCGACACGTTCTACGGTCAGAAATACACCACCACCAGCCGCTGCGACCGCATGGGATTCCGCCTGGACGGGCCGGAAATCGAAACGTACGACGGCAGCGACATCATCTCGGACGGCATTGCGCTGGGAGCCGTGCAGATTCCCGCCGACGGCCGCCCCATCATCATGTTGGCCGACCGCCAAACCACGGGCGGTTACGCGAAAATCGGCACCGTCTGCTCCGTTGACCTGCCGAAACTGGTGCAGTGCACGCCCGGGCGCACCATTCGCTTCGCGCCTGTCACCGTGCAGGAGGCCCAGGAGCTGTACCGCCAGGAAGCGCGCCGGCTTGACGCGCTGGCAAAAGTGGTGAAACGCCCGTGTTACGGCGGCATATCGCCGCGAAGAACGGCGCGAAGACTGACGCCCATCCTGGAAGCGCAAGCGAAAGCACACGCGTCAGGAAGTCAGAAACTGTGGATTGAACTGGGCAAAACCGAGAAAGAACGCCTGCAGGCGGCCGAGGCCGGCGCAAGCGACACGAACCGATAGGAGCATCCATGAGCACGAACGAGACGAACGCCGAAACCACGCTTCATCAGCAGGAAATGCAGCAGCGTCGCGAGAACATCCTCGACCTGCTGGACATCATGGACGAAGGCAACCTCACCGCGCTGCGCTTCAAGGACGGCAGCATGGAAATCGAACTCGAGCGCACGCCCGCGCCGGGCAGCATCTCGTCGTCCGCGCTTCCGCTCATGGCCGAGCGCGTCGGACAGCTGCTTAACGCCCGCGAGGACGCTTCGGGCGTTACCGCCGGCGCTGCTTCTGCCCCGCTTGCCGCCGAGGACGACTCGGTCAGCGTGGTCCGCAGCCCCATGGTTGGCACGTTCTACGCCGGCCCCAGCCCCGACGAGGACCCGTTCGTGAAGGTGGGCCAGGAGGTGCTGACCGGCCAGACGCTGGCCATCGTGGAGGCCATGAAGATGATGAACGAGATCACCGCCCCCGCGCCGGGCATCATCACCGAGGTGCTGGCCGCCAACGGCACGCAGGTCGAGTACGACCAGCCGCTGTTCCGCATCTCCACCAGCGCGAACGCGTAAGGCCAGGCGAGCCCCATGTTCAACAAGATCCTCATAGCCAACCGCGGCGAGATTGCCGTGCGCATCATCCGCGCATGCCGCGCCATGGGCATCAAGACGGTCGCGGTGTACTCCACGGCAGACCGCCAAGCGCTGCACACCTACCTGGCCGATGAGGCCGTGTGCATCGGCCCCGCGCCGGCGCGCGATTCGTACCTGAACACCACCGCCATCCTGGCCGCGGCCCAGGGCACGGGCGCCGACGCCATCCACCCCGGCTACGGCTTCCTGTCCGAGAACTCCACGTTCGCCAAGCTGTGCCGCGACAACGACATCGTGTTCATCGGCCCCACGCCCGAGGTCATCGACCGCATGGGCAACAAAAGCCAGGCCCGCCGCACCATGATGGACGCCGGCGTGCCCGTGGTGCCCGGCACAAAGAAGGGTATCCATGACGTGGATGTGGCGCTTGAGCAGGCCCACACCATCGGCTGGCCCATCATGATCAAGGCGTCATCGGGCGGCGGCGGCAAGGGCATGCGCGTGTCGGAGAGCGAAGAGGACTTCGCCGACATGTTCAACATCGCCCAGCGCGAAAGCGTCAACGCCTTCGGCGACAACACCATGTACCTGGAGCGCGCCGTGCAGAACCCGCGCCACGTGGAGGTGCAGATCATCGCCGATAACCACGGCAACGTGGTGGCCCTGGGCGAGCGCGACTGCAGCGTGCAGCGCAACCATCAGAAGATGATCGAGGAAAGCCCCAGCCCGCTGCTGGACGCCGACGAGGCCCTGCGTCGCCGCATGATGGACGACGCCGTGAAGGCCGCACGCGCGGTGGGCTACACGTCCGCCGGCACCATCGAGTTCCTCATGGACGCCGAGCGCAACTACTACTTCATGGAGATGAACACGCGCATCCAGGTGGAGCACTGCGTCACCGAGATGGTCACGCACACCGACCTGGTGGGCGAGATGATCCGCGTGGCCGCCGGCGAGCCGCTGTCGTTCACCCAGGACGACATCGTGCTGCGCGGGCACGCCATCGAGTGCCGCATCAACGCCGAAACGCCCGAGAAGAACTTCATGCCCAGCCCCGGCACCATCTCGCAGATGCACTTGCCCGGCGGCAACGGCGTGCGCGTGGACACCGCGGCTTACGACGGTTTCGAGATCTCGCCGTACTACGACTCCATGATCGCCAAGATCATCGTGCAGGGCCGCAACCGCACCGAGGCCATCGCGAAGATGCGCACCGCGCTTGAGGAAATGGTCATCGTGGGCGTGAACACCAACCTTGACTTCCAATACGCCATCATGGAGAACGAGACGTTCCGCGCCGGCCTGGCCGACACGGGATTCATCGAGCAGTTCCTTGCAGGCGAAGTGTAGGGATCAACGAAAGGAAGCGTTATGGGAATCGAAATGCCGGTACCTGCAAAGCCCAAAGGCGTCGACGCCGAGGTGTGGGAGCAGATGCTCCACGCCACGCCTGCCGAGGCGCGCCATCTGATCCGCGAAGGCAAGTTCGCCGCCCCCACAAGCGGCCTGTGCCCGGGTTACGCGCAGGCGAACCTGATCATCCTGCCCCGCGAGCAGGCCTACGATTTCCTGCTGTTCGCGCAGCGCAACCCCAAGCCCTGCCCCATCCTGGAGGTCACCGAGGTGGGCGAGCGCATGACGCACATCTGCGCGAAGGACTGCGACGTTGCCACCGACTTCCCCGGATACCGCATCTACAAGGACGGCGTCATGGTGGACGAGGTCGACGACGTGGTGGATTACTGGCGCGATGACCTGGTGGCATTCATCATCGGCTGCTCGTTCAGCTTCGAGAGCGAGCTGATCGAGGCGGGCATCGAGATGCGCCACAACACCCAGGGCCGCAACGTGTCCATGTACCTTACCAACCTGGCGTGCGAACCGGCCGGCTCCATGAGCGGCAACACGGTGGTCAGCATGCGCCCCATCCCCTACGACCAGGTGGTGAAGGCGGTGCAGATCTCCGGCGCCATCCCGAAGGTGCACGGCGCGCCCGTGCATATCGGCGACCCCTCCGTCATCGGCATCAAGGACATCGCCAAGCCCGACTTCGGCGACCCGGTGGACATCAACCCCGGCGAGGTGCCGGTGTTCTGGGCATGCGGCGTCACCCCGCAGTCCATCGTCATGAACAGCAAGCCGCCGTTCGCCATCACGCACGCCCCCGGCTACATGCTGATCACGGACACCAAGAACGTCGATCTGAAGGGCTAGAGAGCAAACGGCCGACCCGCCCAAGGCTTGTCCGAGGGGAGAACAACCCGAACCGACGCCGTGCGCGGTTGCGGCATGCCGCAAC
>ERZ1034984.313-NODE-313-length-55210-cov-14.690490_pt1 | contig 55210 bp, 53 predicted proteins | sample MGYA00520589_ERZ1034984 | MGnify/ENA primary metagenome ERZ1034984 (study PRJEB33766, sample SAMN09781790) | gut metagenome | biome: gut microbiome | host: Homo sapiens | place: Madagascar | study: EMG produced TPA metagenomics assembly of the PRJNA485056 data...
GCCCTAACGTAAAGCCTTTTATTTATGCACAGCACGCGCCCACGAACACAGCTGATTGAGTATGAGTCTCCCACAGATTATGCGGATTTACACGGATGTGGGGTGTGAAGGATGTTGATAACGGATTTTATACTGTTAATATTATTCAATATAGCTTTGGTTCGTGCGAATAAATGTAGGTTTATGGCGGATATTCGTGCAAAAAAATGTAACTTTGCCATGGATACTCGTGCAAAAAAATGTAACAGTATCGTATTTACTCGTGCAAAAAAATGTAGATATGAAAAGAAATATTCTATCAAAGCTCATTGAATGGAAGAATAAAAAGAACCGTAAGCCGTTGATAGTCAATGGTGCACGGCAGGTCGGTAAGACATTCATACTAAAAGAATTTGGTTCTTGTTACTATGAGAAGATGGCTTATGTTAATTGTGACAAGAATAAGATGCTGGAAAAGATATTCGCGCAGGACTATAATATAAGCAGAATATTGCTTTCTCTCTCAGCCATACTGCATATATAAGGGGGATAAAACGAAACGTATAAAAGTGGAGTGAGAGGAAAATCGGGGAAAGCGTTGATTTACAAAGGGTTTGAGGATAATGAACTAAACGAGAGGGAAAAACGAAACGTTACATTCGCTTTACATTTGCTTTACGTTTGGGTTCGATTTGAACGGTGTTTGAAGGGTATTTCTTTACATCGGGGCTGAGAATGTTATGTTTTGGGCTGTCCTGACGGCTGTGTGGGGCGGTTCGTGGGCTTCAGGGCGCGTATGGCTGCTCATGTGGGTGCTTTATCGTCTGGACATGGAAATGGGCGCTGGCGGGGCTTAAAACGGCTTGTTTGGGTGGTGATTGAATGAAGGAGGGTGTGGCTGCGGCCATGCCTTTTATTTTGCTTGTTTCTTGATTTTTATGCTTGTAAATACTTCTAAATAGTTATTATTTGGTATATTTGCAAGCGAAAACGAATATTTTAGGAAACAGAAAGGATTGGTTATGACAAAGGTTATACACGTGCATTTGATACATGGGCGGAAGAACTACTACTTCGGCTCAATATCAGCGATTTATACGGTTTTGACAGAGGATGAGGTGGGTATAAAGAAAAGCTCGCTGCTACACGCCGGACTGGCTGACGGAGGCGTAATACTCAATAAAAAGGCTATGATCCGGCAGGGAGAGCTGATAAGAGGACCCAGAGCGGACAAAGAGAAGGAATAAGGATGGCTTAAACGGCTAAAACGCTGATATAACGGCATTTGAACGGCTTGAACACTGATTTGAACAGTGGTCAAGCCGTTTTTGTGTTTTGGAGGCTATTGAGATTGGTGAAAATGGGCGTTTCTCGGGGTTGGGTGTGCAGTTGGGTGTGCGTTTGGGTGTGCATGGAAAAACGAAATGTTCAGAGAGGGTGTGCATTTGGGTATTCACTTTTAACATGGAAAACAAGTGATTGACCCCCTATATAACTCCGAATAAATTGTGATTGATGTCATTTTCGGGCGTTTAGGGGGTGGGGATAATCCCACGTTTTGACATGTTATAAACCTTTGCGGAATGTCGGGAACGCCCTGTTTATCGGGGTTTTGGCTGCTTTGCTACCCTATTATACCTATGTGTGTGCGTGCGCGACACGTTTTGCGGTATGGAGCGTGTGCGTGATGCGTGTGACGTGAGCATCAGACGAGGCGAACGAGTCCGACAATGATGCTCAGGCTGCGTATGTCGTCGCGTGGGAGGAGGAAAGGGTGATGAACGCTGCTGTTTTCCGACACGCATAGAATGCTGTCGGCATGATCTACGCTTTCCTGCACGCGTTTGACGAGTACCCCCTGGCTCGTTTCGAGGACATAGACGGTACCCCATTGGAAGAAGCGGATGTCTGTGATTTTGCGACAAGCGAGGAGGTCGCCACTATAATATAGCGGCACCATGGAGTCGCCAGATACCCGGATAAGGAAGTTTGCCCCTTTGTTCTCGAACTCCGGTATGACATAGCGCTCGCAGTCCTCCAGGCGTACACCACCGCCACTTTCGGCAGGGAAACCGGCGACTGCATCGAGCGGTATGAGTGGTATGCCCTCGCTGCTGCCATGGGGGACCTGGCGGGCTATCTCAACAGTGCGCTTAGAAGTCGGCGTATTCTTGTTATCTGTTTCCTGAAGCATTGCTCCCTCACCAGTGAGCAGCCATTTAGCATCAATATTGAATTGTAATACAATATTCTGTATTGCAGAGGTACCAACACTACTTCGCCCTTTGGAGATTTCTGTGACCATAGAGGCGCTAATACCTAACTTGGCGGCAAAATCACGTTTGTCGCTTACTTTTTTATCTCTTAAAAGTGTCTCGTATGCCTCTATAAAACGGGCGGAGACGTCGTTTTTTGCTTCCATAATACAGAATATTGAATTATTTAGCCCGAAAAATTTGGTAGTTAATACAGAATACTGTATCTTTGCAGCGTGTTTAAGATTAAACGCGCGGTCAAAGATAGTGAAAAAGGCCGAGAATTACAAATTTTAGCAATTAAAGAATATGAACGATAAGGAATTTGCATTGAATGCGGCGATGAACAGAATGCGCAAGAAGTTGAACCACCTGACGGGTGACATTGAAAGTTGGAAAGAGGACATGGTGAATGACTATGCAGAGTTTTTCCGCTGGCACGCCGACGATCTGTATGAAGCAATGGCCGCAAAGACGATACTGGAACCTGTGTATGAGACAGCCAAGGGACTTGGTCTTGCGGCACTTGAGGAGTCTTTGCGCCACAATATAGAACACCTGACAGACGACCTGGTGTATGGTGATTTAGAGCGTCAGAGCACAGGGAAGATGAGCAACATGGCATACGGACTGGAGCTGAAGGCGAAACAGAAGATGATACAGTTCTTCAGTGCAGTTCAGACGGTAATAGCCGAGGGTAAGAAGATTGAAGGATAACACGGAAGTCCCAAAGGCTGCACTGGATAGTCAGCCGCCGCACTGGATAGTCGGCAGGGGCGGCCTCGGATGACGGCGGGAAAGACCGCAGGAGTGGCAGGCTTGCCATGCGCTGGATAGCCATGTGGGGTTCGACTCCCCTACACTCCACGAACAAAAGTAATAACGAACTAAAAACAGAGGACAATGAAAAGAGTGATAACAGTAACCCGCTCCCAGCGGGAGTTTTTGGCAAAGGCCTTCGGCGTGACGAAGGAGATGGTGAGCTACGCATTGAACTTTCACCCGGTGAAGGGTCAGAGCGACTTGGCAAAGAAGATACGCTGCCTTGCCGTTCAGCGTGGCGGTTTTGAGCTTGTTACGGCTCCTGCGAGCGAGGTGGTGCATGACGCAGACAACATGATGCGCCAGCACTTCGAGAACGGCTGGATGTGGGAAGGCGACAAGAACACGGGCGTACTGGAGTTGAAGGACGAGAAAGGCGATGTGGTGGAACGCATCGAGAACGCCGGGTTTACAGACATCAAGACCGTGCAGGAGAAGGTGGAAGCCATGTGCTGCGCCACTATGTAAGGAGAGAACCGCAAGAAGGAAAACAAAGACAAAAGGAAATGGAGTACTACAACAAGATATTGTGCGTGACGTTTGCCGAGCTGACGGGCGGCAGAGACCCCGTGATGAAGGCGAACACGCTGAAATGCAACGTGCAACGCTGCAACATAGCGTGTGCACGTCGTGGCGGCGGCGAGGGGACTCAGGCACTGTATGTGTGGAGCAGTATTCCGGAGAAGTACAGACGGCGGTTTGTGGCGACATACGGCGACCCAGAAGAAAAGATGCGAGAGGCTATGACGAAGGCGAGCATAAAGATAGATGCGAAGGCGCGTGAGTATTACGAAGCCTACACCTATATGGACAAGGACGGGCAGGAGCGCCACCTGACGGAGAAGATGATAGAGGAATATACCATCAACGCCTCGGTGCTTGGCGAGCTGGAGAAGATGGCGGCAAGACGCCAGGCCATCCGCAGCAGTCTGAACGCTCCGATGTCGGGTGCGTGGGACTTGATACTTGACAGTTCGGAACGTATGCGCGAGAGCTACGGCCACACGCTCCCGGGCACATTGGCGCGACTGAAGACGCGACTGAAGGCTTGGAAGTCCGATGGCTACCAGAGCGTGGTGAGCGGCAAGCTGGGCAACTCTTCGGCACTGAAGATAACCGGTGACTTTCTGAAACTGATTGTGGCTTTGAAGCGCAGCAAGGTGCCGGTGTACACCGACGCGCAGCTGTTTGAGAAGGCAAACGAGATAGCCGAGGAAAGAGGCTGGAAGCCGATAAGAAGCCTAAGCGGTATGAAGAAATGGCTTACCAGCCCGTCGGTTGAGCCTTTATGGTATGACGCCGTATATGGCGAGCAGGCTGCCCGTCAGCGTTACTGCAGAAAGCACAAGACTGCACTTCCGACACGCAGGGACACGCTATGGTATGGTGACGGCACGAAGCTGAACCTTTACTATAGGGACGAGCAGGGCAAGGTGCGGACGACCCAGGTGTATGAAGTGATCGACGCAATGAGCGAGGTGCTTCTGGGCTACTGCATCAGCGACACAGAGGACTATGAGGCCCAATACCACGCCTACCGCATGGCCATCCAGAAGAGCGGACATAAGCCTTATGAGATTGTTTATGACAACCAGGGCGGCCACAAGAAGCTGGACTCGGACGGCTTTATCGGGAAGATCTGCCGCGTACACAGACCGACACAGCCCTACAACGGTGAGTCGAAGACGATAGAGAGCGTGTTCGGACGGTTTCAGGCTCAGGTGCTGCACAAGGACTGGCGCTTCACGGGTCAGAACGTGACGGCGAAGAAGGCGTCGAGCCGCCCGAACGTTGAGTTTATCGAAGCCAACAAGGACAGTCTGTACACTCTGGAGGAGCTGAAAGATGCCTATGCCGCAGCCCGGAAGGAATGGAACGAGGGTGTGCACCCTGCCACCGGCGAGCGTAGGATAGACATGTATGAGAAGAACGTGAACGAGGAGACCCAGGAAGTGACGCTGCACGACATGGTGGACATGTTCTGGGTGTTTACGAAACGCATGGCTACGTTCACGGACCAGGGCCTGCAGGTGACGATCAAAGGCGAGAAGCGGCAGTACGAAGTATGCTCATCGCCCGGCGTACCCGACCACGAGTGGCGAAGGAAGCACACCTACGAGCGTTTCATCGTGGCTTACGACCCTTACGACTTTGCAAGCATCAGACTCTATACAAAAGGCACAGACGGCTCGCTGCGCTTTGAGCGGACGGCAGAACCCTACATACTGATACACCGCGCCCTGCAAGACCAGCAGGGGACGGACGATGCGAAGTTCATCCGCCAGGAGCAGGAAGCCAACCTTCAGGACCGCATAGAGCGGACGGTAGCCGGCCGGACGATAGCCGCCGAACATGGCACGGACGCGGAGCAGCAGGGTCTGCACAGTCCGAAGCTGAAGGGCACGACGGCAGCCGTGCAGCGGCAGATAGACCACCGCATGGAGCGTTACTCGCAGCCTCCTGAGCAGTACCAGCTTGGACGACACACGAAATCGCTGAGCCTTGATGACTGGCTTGACGTGATGGAGGGTGGTGATGATGGCGACACGCCGAGAATACCGCTTCCGATGGAGAAGAAGATTGCATCAAAACTGTAGAATCAATAAAAACAAACGATATGAACGAGAAACAGAAAGAACAGATACGCGAGGCCCTGCGCCTCTATGTGATGAAATATCCGAGCCAAAACAAGGCAGCAGCCAGTTTGGACGGCACGAGTGCGGGCACGGTAAGCTCGGTGCTGAGCGGCAAGTGGGAGAACATCAGCGACGACATGTGGCGCAAGATAGCCTCTCAGGTGGGAACCGCCACCCCTGGTGCCTGGCAGATGGTGGAGACCACGGCAGCAAAGGAGATGGCCTATGCGATGACTGACGCCCAGGAATGGAAGAACGTGACCTGGGTGGTGGGCGAAGCCGGATGCGGCAAGACCACGGCAGCGCGGATTTACGAGCGTGAACACAGCGGAGCCTACTACGTTCTGTGCTCGGAAGACATGAAGCGCAGCGACTTTATCCGCGACATTGCGAAGAAGATAGGTTTGAGGACTGACGGCATGACGATAAGAGACATGCTTGACGCGATCATCGGCGCGCTGATACAGACGGAGAACCCGGTGCTGCTGTTCGATGAAGCAGACAAGCTGACGGAAAGGGTGTTCCACTACTTCATAGACCTGTATAACAGGCTTGAGGACAAATGCGGCATCGTGTTTTTCTCGACCTCTTATATCAAGCGCAGGATGAAGATGGGACTGCGTTATGACAAGAAAGGCTATAACGAGATACATAGCAGGATAGGACGCAAGTTCTTCGAGCTGGAGCAGACAAGTCCGAACGACGTTTATGCGATCTGCGTGGCGAACGGACTGACCGACCGCGCGAAGATAGCTGAGGTGGTGAAGGACGCCGAGCAGTATGACTTCGACCTGCGGAGGGTGAAGAAAGGTGTACACAGAGTGAAGCAGATGGACGCTTGAACGGTGTTCAAATAACATTCAAACGATATGAAAAGAGCGATAAGCGTGAGCGAGCTGCTTTCGATGAAGAAGCAGACCTACAAACTGAGCGACGAGTGGCGCGAGGCGTTTGGCGAGCCTGAGCGGAACGGAGTGTGGTTCGTGTGGGGTCGAAGCGGAAGCGGCAAGACGAGTTTCGTGCTGAAGCTGTGCAAGGAACTATGCCGATTCGGGCGAGTGGCTTATGACAGTCTGGAGGAAGGTTCGAGCCTGACGATGAAGAATGCCTTTATACGAGCCGGGATGCAGGACGTGGCACGCCGAATGGTGCTGTTGGATGCCGAGAGCATGGAGGACCTTGACAAGCGGCTGTCGAAAAGGAAAAGCCCCGACACGGTGGTGATAGACTCCTACCAGTATACTGGCATGAGCTTTGAGGACTATCGGGCTTTCAAGGCCCGGCATCCCAACAAGCTGCTCGTCATCATCAGCCAGGCCGAGGGCACACGCCCGAAGGGGCGTACAGCGGTGAGCGTGATGTTTGATGCCTCGCTGAAGATATGGGTGGAGGGATATAGAGCCATATCGAAGGGGCGATATTTCGGGGACAAGGGCTACTACACCATCTGGGCGGAGCGAGCTGAAGAATATTGGACCAATAACGACAAGAAGCAATGAGTAAGGACATGAACGACTACCGGCAGGGTGACACGATATATATCCTGCTGAAGAAGATCCAGGCGGAGAGCGTGATGAACGAATGGCTGGAGGGTAACTGGCAATGTGACCTGACGGCACACCGCAGCCAGAAGAACAAAGGTTGTGTGGTGCTGGAAACTACCGACCTGATGTTTGCGGCACGGATTATCCAGTGGCACACTTATGAGAAAGTAACATATAAACGCGAGAAACAATGAGCAGTAAGCATCGAATGATATGGCTGACGCCACCAGTTTACGGCAGCAAGGAAGAACGTATCGAGAGCCGAGGATATACTTGCGAATACTGTCATGGTCAGGGCGGTTTTTTAGGCGACCGGAATAGCCCGAACGACAGCGAATGGAAAATCTGCCCCGTGTGTGAGGGCAGCGGCAAGATGGATGCCGAAGTGACCATCAAGTGGAAACCAAGTAAAACGGAAAAGAAATGATATATATTGGGATATTGACCGTAACAACGAATGTCTATGGTTCGCGCAGGACTTTACGCTTCGGCATTTTTCTTGACAAGAAGCGGAAAGGCATAGAGGATAAAATAAAAGAGACGTACCGCAAGAAGTTTGAGGAAAAGATGCAGGAAGTCGGTCTTCCAACATCGGCTTGCAAATTGTCTTTTAGGTTTGAAACGACACTGCTTGCAGATATAGACTTTGCATTTTTTGAAGATAAAGCAACTGTAAATCCAATAAACATCAATGAAAATGGAAATACTGACAAACATTAAAATGTGGCTTAGCGCAAAGCGCAAGGCCCATAGAGAAAGAAAGGCTGCACAGAAGGCTGCTGCCTTAGTGAGAGAGAGCGAAGCGATAGTTCAGGCTCGCGAGTTCAGCGGTGAGGTGTATGTGTGTTTCAACAACGTGCCTATACTGCCAGCCGACGGGCTGACCTGGGACGTGCCGACGACACTTGCCGTGGCGAGGGAGGCGTGGCTGAAATGGAAAGAGAAGGAGGCAGAGCATGAACCACGTCGATAACTACGGGAAGTTCTACAAGCTGCTGAAGCTGCTTCCCGGCGCAGACAAGGAGACCTTGGTGCGGCAGTTTACCAACGAGAGAACCGAGCACTTGCGCCAGATGACCGACAAGGAGTATGAGCTTATGTGCAAGGAAATGGAGCGTGTGGCGGGCTACGACGAACGTCGTGCCGCTCTGCTGAAGGCGAAGCGCAAGGCGCGTAGCGGCGTGCTGCACCAGATGCAGCTGTGGGGTGTGAACACGGCAGACTGGAAAGCCGTGGATCGCTTCTGCGAGGACAAACGTATAGCGGGCAAGGCTTTCCGCTTCCTGGACAGCGTGGAACTGTCAGACCTGAACACGAAACTGCGTGCCATGAACCGCAAGAAGAAAGAAAACGAGTAATGAACCCATAAAAAGAAAAGACAATGGAAACAAAGAACGAGACAGTTGACCCCTTGAAGGGTATGACAAAGGAGCAGCGTGCCGAGCTGTTAGCACGTCTGCAGACCGAGGTAAAGAACGACCGCATGGCTAAGCGCGAGAGCTACGAGGCGCTGCGTGGGCAGTTTATGCATGACGTGCTGGGCAGAGTGGAGAACTTGGAGAGTGAGGTTTCGGGCTTCAAGAAATGGCTTGACGACGAGGTGACAGCTTTCACGAAAATCATGCGCGAGTATGGCGCTGTGAAGAACGAGAGCCAGCAGAGCTACACGATCACTGACGGGGACTTCAAACTTGAGGTGAAGTTTAACAAGGTGAAGGGCTTTGACGAGCGTGCAGACCTTGCAGCCGAGCGCCTTGTGGACTATCTGAAGCGCTACATGGAGGCGAGCGAGAAGGGTGTGGAGGACCCGATGTACCAGATGGCGATGACGCTTCTGGAGCGCAACAAGACGGGCGACCTGGACTACAAGAGCATCTCGAAGCTTTATGAGCTGGAGGACCGCTTTGACGAGGAGTATGCAGAAATCATGCGTCTGTTCAAGGAAGCCAATGTGGTGCAGGCCACGGCGACGAACTACTACTTCTCTAAGCGCAATCCGGAGAACGGTGTGTGGAGCCGCATAGAGCCGAGCTTCTGCAGGTTGTGAGATGTGGGGCATAAGCCTCGACAAGCCTTTTTTTAGCCTTTCTGCGTAACGGGAGGGCATGAATTGAATAAAGCCACCTAAATATGAGCGATTTAGGTGGCTTTTTGATTGCGGTTTAAGGGAAAAAGTTTATTTTTGCAGACTATGAAAAAAGGAAGGAATAAAGAGCTGATAAAGCTGAGGGACGAGGCTCTGTACCGCCGTTACTATTACTGGACGGAGGTGCAGCGCCTACGTTTTGATGATGCCCTGAAGCTTCTTTCAGAACGTGAGTTCTTTATTTCGGAAGAGCGCATCATGAGCATCATCAGACGCAAGTGCAGGGAGGGTGGTACTGTAAACGTGAAGCCGTTGCCGAAGGTGAAGGTTCCTCGGCTTACCGCGAGCCAGCTGGAGCTATTCCCGACGCTGTGAGAGAAGAGCAGACTCGTCGTGGATGGTGAACGAGAAGATGTACTCATAGACCTTTATGCCACCGGGCATAGAATAGAAACGCGACTTGGTGCGTATCATCGGCGACATATATCCGAATGGGCGGAAACACTGCAATGCGGTGTAGAGGCTGTTTGCCATTTGCAAACGCTCTGCCACCTTTGACTCGGTTCCCGATCCGTAGTGCGTGTCGTCATAGCAATCGACGGCGAGACGTACAGAGAACTGCACCTGCCCCTTTTGGGCTCCCATGCCGACATTGGTCCAATCGGCTTCGAGATTGCCTATGAGGACGCACGGAAAGGTGACCGGGTAGGCATCTTCCTCAATGCCAGCCTCCAACTGACCGCAGTCTTCGTCAACGAGTGAGAGACCGGTCATTTTGTTAGTGATGAGTTCGATAATGAGTTTGAACAATTCTTCCATAATGATTTTATTTTTCTGAGTTTAATATCTTGATAATTTCCTGTTTTGTGCGTTCGTGTATCATGTCCTGCAGCTCTCGGCTATCTCCGAGGAACTGTCGCTGTGGGATATGTACGGAGAGTTTCTTCTTTTTTGTGAGAGCGAGGGCACGCCACTTCTGTGCAAGTGGATTTGCAGCAGCCTCGTCGGTACGCTTCTTTTTGCTTTTCTTGGAGGCGTTTCGCTTGATGCCCGCCTCGCGATAGAACATGGCCCATGCAAAGCGTCGCATTTTAGGTGTGACAGAGGGGTGGAGTGTTCCTCCCCAGTTGTGTATGGGAGCATATAGCAGGTCGTTTGCCACCTTGACGCGATAGTCTGACGGCGTGTACTTTATGGACGCGAACAGATGGTTGCGTGAGGAAAGTAGCGGTCCGTATTGCGAAGCGGCACTTTTACCACCCGACTGCTGTCGTCGCGTTTCAGGCCACCGCGTGAGCCCATTGTTGAGGAAGCCCTGCAAACGGAAGTTATTCTGGAAATGGTCCTTAGCCATACGTCCGATGAGAACCGGGAGTCGGCGATGTATAAGCCTGTTCAGCTCCTTTTGATGTGTTTCGAGCTGACGGATGAATTTTTTCTCGTCCATAATGATTGATTTTGAAATATAATGTTTACCTTTGCAACAGAGGTGATAATAACGATGATGGCAGCAGGTAGCCGAGCGGTCTTCGGAGCGCATATCGTAGGTTCGATTCCTACCGTTATTATCACCTTATTTTTATGTATCTGTCTTCATCTAGATTATATTGTTGTGTTATACCTGCTGTGATGAATGCGTTTGCTATAAATTTGGTACCATTGGCTTTTAATTTGTAATTTGGTTCAACGACAAACTTTTGCACCTTGCCGTTCTGCTTTGTGGCAAAGATGATGTTAGCCTTCTCCGTGTCGAAGTACATGCTGCATAATGCTATGTTTTCAACAAAGAACTTCAACTCGTCAGGACTTACCGATTTTCCGTTATTCTTCTTGAAATCTCGCAAGGCATGAAGTATTCTTTGGTCAGAAAGGAAAATGTCCCTTGACACCAACTCAACCCCCTGCTGCTTGATTTTTGCGACTTCACGATCACTGAACGAATAGAAGCTACAAGCCGTTTTTCTGGCTATCATATCCTTTGCGACATTATCGACAAGCGACTTTGCCGTGGCGACTCCAGGCTGCTGTATGGCACGATTTATCTTGCTACAGTTGTAGCAATGTTTCTCCTCATTCCGAAAGACCTTCATCAATCTATTTTTCATGCCCTTGTTGAAAGGACACGAGCTGCAGGATTTGGGGAAGTACGGATGCGACTGTGAGAACGTGGCCTTGTCGGTGCCAGGATTGGAATCGAGTCCGGGCTGCGGGTTGCTTTCCTTGTCGGAAGAAGGCGCAGCAGTGCATGGTTCGTCGGTGGATGTAAGCGAGCACTTGCAGTTCCATCGGTCGCCCGGCCGGTGTTCGTTCCAGAACGGGTCGTTGATGGGTCGGACCGTGTTCCAAAAGAGCTGATGGTCGGCGCCCGGATTGGGCGATGTGGATGGCATCCATTTGAGATTGGGCAGTACGTCTGCCTCCCGTAGGAACTGCTGCCAGTCGGCAGCCTGGTGTGCCCGAATAACCGCCGTGTCGTATTCGGTGCGCAGCCATGCCCCACACTGATGCGAGGCGATGGGCAGAACATCGTTTGCCCACTGATTGAACGGCTTTAAATCGCCGTTTGAATCGGTGAGAAGTCTTGCCATATCAGATTGCATACGGTGGACCTTGAAGGCAGAGAAGACCTCGTTGGAATGGCGTAGCGCCTGTCGGAAGTCGTCATCCAGGTCGGGCACATCGGCTGCAGCCATGCCCTGGGCTGTAGCCTGATTGAAACTGCGTAGGATGGCACGGAACAGTTCGGGCGAAAGGTCGGTGGGAGACTGCGCCTTGCCCCGACGGTAGATGTCGTGGAGAATCTGCGCGATGAAGTCGTCGGAGAACTCCATGGACGCAGCCACATCATCGGCCTTGGCCTGGTAGAGATAGTTGACTACCACTCTAAATCCGCCCCGCCCGGTTGCGGGGCTTTTGCGAAAAAAGAGCGCAGCCAGTTTTTGAAAGACTTTTTTTGTTTGGGCGACGGTTCGGAGTTCTTTTTGTCGTCGCTGTTTTCGGGTTCGTCATCATCATCGGCAGGCAACTGCTGATTGGCAATGGAGGCAAGCGCCTCCTTTTTTTGTTGCTGTTCGGCTTTCAGTTTGTCGTAATCGGCAGGTTTTTCGACACCGAACTCCTCATAGAGATAGTCGTCGGAGACAGGCAGCTGAAAGTTGGTGCGCAGCTGCGTGAGTATGTTCATCTTTGTGGAAGGGTCGACATCCTTCTGTTCAGGAAAGCAGAAGACCCCTCCTGCCGTATTGATGCCCATACGTAGAAAAATGTCGCTCATATCGTAGTTGAGAACATCGAGGATGTATCGTCGGTCGGCTTGCGCTACTTTGTCCTCGACCTTTTTGTGTACCGTGCCGAGCGCCTGCGTTCCGTTTTCTGAGGACTCGGTGGTGAGCGTGTTTCCGAGTATGAGCTTTGAAATCTCGTTGTTGCAGCGCTCGCAGAATCTCTCGTAGACATCTGCCGACCCCGTCTTGTTGCCCGCCTCAACGAGGTTTAGCGTGGTGTCCTTGCCATGCACGAAAACTGCGAGCGAGCCGGCATTGTATGCATCGTCGATGGCTCGCTGTCGTGAGTCTTCGTCATCGGTCTCGTAAGTGTACTCCTGAATGGGCATGCCAAAGACCTCGGAGAACTGTGACCAGTCGCCCGTGGTGTTGCGCTTGTATATGACCCATGGTGCAGCCTTGGCGAGGAGTCCGAGGTCAGAAGGCGATCCGATGAAAAGCAGGTCGGGGTATTCGTCCCATGAGGTGCCGGTGATGTCGGTCTGGTGTCGCAGTATGAGTCGGCGCACAGGGTCGGCGTGCTTTCTTGGGATGAGGTCGTAATCGACCCACTCCCCCTGGCGATAGAACTGGCAGAGGGAAAAGCCCCACATCTTTGCATCTATAATGTCGGTGACGAGTCGTGAGAACCATGGTGACTTAATCTGCTCGTTGACCGCCTCGTCGGGCTTGCCGTCTCTCCAGAACTCGATGTCGGCACAGAGTACTGCATTGCGTCGCTTCTCGATGACGCACGAGAGGTGTGTGTCCATGAGTATGTCAGAGTAAAGGTCGTAGAGTTTGTATCGTCGCGAGAAATCGACATCCTCAGCCGCCCGGACAGCCGAAGTGAAGTCTGCGATGTCGATTCCGAAGCGCTTTGGCTGCGTGAGCACAATGACATTGGGGTGCTGCTGTCCCTGCTGGGGAATGTTTCCGCCAATGGTGATTTTGCCCTTTGGGACTTTGCTATACTTTCGTTTTGTCATAATCAAAATTTTTAATTGTCAGTTACCAGTGATTGACCCGTTTGGGGTTGCTTTTCAAGCGGAATGGCGCATGTGCTGCACGCACCTCCTCGGGCAGGAGCGGTGCCCCCTCGATGGAGATGTCCTCTGCAGCGACCGCCTTCATCCACTCGACTGCCCGGTCGTAGCGGTCCTTGCGCAGCTGCGAAAGCTTCTGCGGGTTGTGAATACAGAAGATGTGGTATACGGCGATGTCTATGACCATCATGAGTACGAGCTGGAGTCGGTCGGACCCAGTGGCCGCGAAAATACGGTCGCAGTCGTATCGTTTGGAGAGATAGCACCTCATTTCGGCGATGGCGCGATCCTCACAAATCTCGATGACCGATTCGTCGGCTCTGGTGAGCGCATCGAGAATCTCTCGGTGGATGGAGGCATCGTAGTCGGAAAGTTGTACGAATTGGCTCATATATACATTGTTTAGAATTTATAATCTTCGTTTGTTGCGTGTGCGTATGTCGGCACGCGAGCGTGTGACGGGCGGTTCTGCCCTGTGCTGAATCTCGTCGATGATGCGATTGCCGCCCTCTACGGCATCAGGACCGTCGGCCGGATAGCGCAGGGAGAGAGTGAAGAGCGTGAACTGGTCGAGGAGTTCCTTCATGTGAGGATTGTCGCGTTCTGCCTCGTTGAGTATGAGATTACCGGCACGGTTCATCGGTTCCAGATTGGCCTCGATGCGTGTTGCCTTGTCGGTTTTCTTCTCCTCGTCGCCCCTGATGTAGAGCTGTACGCCCTGCTCGCGTCGCACCTTGGCGACGAGCGGCTTAAATACCTGCTGAAAGAACGGGTCCTGAAGTTTGTTGTTCTCCATGTAGCAATAGACCGGAGCACGACCTCCGACAAATGCGAGCAGCTGCACATACCAGTCGATGAACTCGGCATTGAGCGCCTGAGCCAAAAACGTCTTTATGACGTACAGCTTGCCGGAGAGCTTGCCGAGGAGTGAGACCGTCTTGAACGACTTGCCTTTTTTGCCCTTGCCTTCGCCCGGAGCGGGGTCGCCGTAAGCCACGAGGAACTTGAACTTGGAGAGCGGCGGCACCTTTCCGAACGCCATCTCGGAGAATATCTCGCCCTCTGAGATGGGGTTGTTGAAGTACTCGCCCTGCGCTGACTTCTTGGAAATCTTGGCGAGAACACGGTCGATGTGCTCCTCTGAGTTTTTCTCGGGCCATGTGGAGTGTCCGTCCTTGTCGCGGATATTAACGATGTCCCAATGGTCGGCCATTGCTCCTGCGCGTACGACACAGCAGTCTTTGGCGATGATGTTGCCGCAGAAGAGCACCAGTGTAGGCTCAGAGACAGAGCGCGTTGGGTAAAGTGCTTTCTCCCACCAGTCCCATCGTTTCTGTATGATGTCGGGATTGAGCGTGTCCTGGTCTGTGTCGAAGTCATCGACGATCAATACATCCGGGCGGACGGCATCCTTTCTGGAGCCACGTGGCGACTGTCCTGCACCGAGTGCCCGGAATGCCACACCCTGCTTGGTGATGAACTCGTCCTCCGTCCATGAGCCGAGCGACTGCTGCTTTCCGTAGTAGGCGATGATGCGCCCGTTGGCCTCGAGGTTGGCCCGGAACGGGTCGAGCAGGCGGACGGCATTGTCGAATGAATTGGATGTGAGTATGACATTTCGTTTAAGCCCTGTGAGTGTGAGGTACATGATGCAGAACATGGCACAAGTGGACTTGGCGAGCTCTCGGCTCCATGAGATTACCTCGAACCACTCGAGATTGGAGAGAATGCGTCGTATGGCCCTTTTCTGAAAAGGTGCGAACTCATACTGTGCGAAGTTCGGGAAAAAGAATTTTATCCATTCGAGCGGGCGTGCTTCAAGCCATGCACGGTGCTTCTGTATTTCGGCCTGTGACATGGAGCAATCGACGGGCGTTGCGCGCGCGATGTTGTCCTTGAACTTTTCCCAGTTTTGTAGTGCTATACGGTCAGTCTGTTTCATACGCTGTTAGAGTTTGTCCTTGATGTAAGCGTCGAAAAGCGAGGTTAGCTCCTTTGCCTTGTCGAGGTCGGATGGTCGCATCCACTCGATGACATCAGTGAGCACAGCGATGCGGTCGGCGATACCCACCTCTTGCTCCATGTTTCGTATTGCGGATGTGAGCTTCACGATAGTGTCAGCCTGCTTAGCATCAGGGTATCGTTGTCCCTCTGGTTTGAGCTGTATTGCGTTGTTGACTTCGGCTACCTGACGATAGAGGCTTTGTACCTGCTCACGTCGTGTGAGTGTGAGTCCGACCTTCTGTTCCTCCCATTTGCCGCCGCGGCACCAGTTTGAGACTGTGACGCGTGACACTCCCACACGGTCGGCAATCTCCTGCTGTGTGAGGTTTTCTCGGAGATAAAGCGTGCGAGCCCACTCTTTTTTCTGTGTATTGGTTAAATCTGCCATTGAAAAATCTGTTTATAATGTGAATAAATGCAGTGCAAAATTACCGTGAAAAGGAGTGAATCCGAGCGAGTGAAAAGCATGATGACAAGTTGCGGCGTTATGATGCCGGCATAACGTTTCATGATAAAACAGGGGGTATGGAATGAGGTTGGAAAGCCATTAACTTTGCAACCGCAACATGGGCAAACTGCCCGACAAAGAAGGAGACAATGAGCAAATATTTCAATATCAAGAAAGCGGCGAGCGTGAGCACCATCTACATGTATGGCGACATCGGCTACGAGGTGGCGAGCGGGCAGATAGCCGCCGAGCTGGCAGCCTGCGCCGAGGAGAGTGAGCGTATAGACATCCGCATCAACTCGAACGGCGGCGACGTGTTCAGCGGTATAGCCATCTACAACGCCATCCGCCAGAGCAATGCAGACATACGTCTTTACGTGGACGGTGTGGCGGCGAGCATGGCGAGCGTGATAGCGCTGTGCGGCAAGCCAGTGGAGATGAGCCGGTATGCGCGTCTGATGCTTCACAGCGTGAGCGGTGGCTGCTACGGCAACAAGCAAGAGATGGCGAAGTGCATCGCGGAGATAGAGAGCCTGGAGGACAGTTTGGGCGAGATGTACGCCCAACGCATGGGCATGAGCAAAGAAGAAGTGAAAGCCCAATACTTTGACGGGACAGACCACTGGCTGACGGCGCAGGAGGCCCTGCAGATGGGTCTGATAGACGGCATTTATGATGCGGACCCCGTGGCTGAGGACAGCACTCCAGAGGAGATATACACGACATTCAACAACCGGCTCAGGAACGAGCCACAAAAAGCGAACGATATGACATTAGAAGAACTGAAGAAACAGGCGCAGTTTAAGGACTGCAAGAGTGATGAAGAAGTGGTGGCGAGGGCTCAGCACTATGCGACCCTTGCCGGCAAGGCACAGACCTTGGAGGACGAGAACAAAGAGCTGAAGAAGAAGCTGAAGGGCTTTGAGGACAAAGCCGAGGCAGACGCAGAGGCTGAGCGCAAGGAGCTGTTGGACGCAGCTGAGCAGGACGGTCGCATCAACGCTGAAAGCCGCCCGACCTTCGAGAACATTCTGAAGGGAAACATGGCCGAGGGCAAGAAGGTGCTTTCCGCGCTGACCCCTAAGCGCAAGGTGATGAACGACCTGCACGTGCAGCCCGGCGTGAGCGACGGCCCCTGGGAGCAGCGCCAGAAGCAGATCAGAGAAGCGCGCATGAAGCGCCAGTTCCAGTAAAGGACGAGAGAGACAGAAGAACCATAAAAAGGAAAACAAATGGCAATAGTAGTAAAGAACACGAACTACAACGGCGAGGTGCTGGAGCGCATCCTGACCGTTGCGACCACGGGCAACGAGCTTGTGGACAAGGGACTCATCATGGTGATTCCCGGTGTGGAAAAGAAAATCAGCGTGCCACGCCTAAAGGCGGGCAAGATGCTGCAGAAGCGCAAGGAAGACCCTCAGAAGAGCGATGCCCAGGGCGACTTCAATTACAGCGAGCAGACCTTGGAGCCCCACGACTTCATGGCGTTCACGGTGTTTAACCCACGAGCTTTTGAGCAGATATGGAGAAAGTGGCAGCCTAAGGGCAACCTGGTGTTTGCGGAACTTCCTCCCGAGGCCCAGAACGCTCTTCTGGAGGCGCTGTCGAAGCAGGTGCAGTTTGAGCTTGGCAACCTGTTTGTGAACGGCGAGTATGTGAGCGGCGGCACCGACGACCAGCTGATGGACGGCATATTGACGCAAGCAGCCAAGGCAAGCGACGTAATTGTGGTGAACCCTGAGGGCCCCACCTCGATGATAGACCGCTTGTATGCTGTGCGCAACGCCATCCCCAAGGCGATGCGCGAGAACCCGAACCTGCGCATTCTGATGAGCGTTGACGACTTTGACCAGTACGACAAGGAACTGACAGAGCGCGAGCACAAAAACTCTAACGAGAGCGAGATGAACAGCAAGCGCTTCAAGGGCATCGCCATCGAGACAGTGGCCGCCTGGCCTGACTCGCTCATCATGGCGACGCTGTGCTCGCCCGATGCGGACGGCAACTTCTTCGCTGCGGTGAACCTTCAGGACGACGAGAACGTGATCCAGATAGACAAGCTGAGCAACCCATCGGAGCTGTACTTCTTCAAGCTGCTGATGAAGGCCGACACGAACGTTGGCTTCGGCGAGGAGATTGTGGTGATGGACTGGAGAAAGACCAAGAAATTCAATTACGTGCCCGAGGGATAGAAACTGGGAACGGCGGAGTGCGTGGAACCGCCTCCGCCCAGGAAACAAATACAACTAAAATATAAAAAAGATTATGGCAGAGAAAAAGACAGTGAGTGTGAAGGTCGTGGCAAAGTTTCGCGACAAGGAAGACCTGAGCGTGGTGCACGAGGCAGGTGAGGTGCTTGAATTTGAGCTGGATCGTGCCCATGACGTTGTGGAACGCGGTCTGGCAGAGTATGCTGACCCCATCGGCTAGGCTATGGCAAGGATGAAATATCTGGTGCTGCACTGCACAGCCACTCCAGAAGGCCGTGAGGTAAGCTCTAAAGAGATACGCCACTGGCACACTGACCCGGTGAAGAAGGGCGGCAGGGGCTGGAAGCAGGTGGGGTACACCGATTTGTTCCATCTGGACGGAACAGTGGAGCGCCTGGTGAAGAACAACGAGGATGCGGAGGTGGACCCCTGGGAGGTGACGAACGGTGCTGCGGGCTATAACTCGGTGAGCCGCCATGTGGTGTATGCCGGCGGTCTGGCAAAGGACGGCAAGACGGCCAAGGACACGCGCACGGCGGCACAGCTGAAGGCTATGACTGACTACGTGAGGAACTTTCATGAAAGGTTCCCACAGATCAAGATTGTGGGTCACCGTGACCTGCCAGGCGTGACTAAAGCCTGCCCGAGTTTTGACGTGAAGGCATGGTTAGAGAGCATCGGCATCAGGCAGTAAGGAGAGTGTGAAAACAGAGTAAATAACGAATAAAGAGAAAACAAGGATGGCGGACACAGTAATCATGCAAATCCTGCAGTGGGCTATACCCTCGGGCGGCATAGGTGCCGCCATCGCTTGGGTTGCGAACCGCAAGGTGAAGGAGGCCGAGACGGCGAAGAGCGTGCATGACACCTACAAGGTGATGTACGAAGACGTATCGACTCTGCTTGTGGAAACTCAGAAGAAGTATGAAGAGACGACAAAAATCACTGAGAAGCTGGTGGCTGAAAACAACCTCACGCGACGTGCTGTCAACCGTCTGTCGCGTGCCATTGAGGCTATTCAGCTATGTCCTCACAGGGCTGCTTGTCCTGTCAGCAGCGAGCTGCAGCTCGACGAGACAGACGGTGAGGTCGGAAAACAAAGTGTCGGCAAGCGCAGTGCGAAAGGACAGCGCAAGCGCCGCGACGAGCGTGATGAAGGCGTGGTGGACGGCGCCGGTGAAGGCGGACACGGCATTGCTGGAGATAGCGCTTGACTCCGGTCTGTGGCGACTGCCTGAAGGAGCGAGCTATGCTGCGAGCTCTGGCCGTGCGCACGTGAAGGCGAGTGTGAAGCAGAACACGGGCGGCAAGCCTCCCAGCCTGGTGATAGAGAGCGGCTGCGACAGTTTGGCGCGTCTGTGTGCGTATTATGAGGCGGAGAACGAGCGCCTGAGCGTGAAGAACGCTTATCTTCAGGACAGTGCTCAAACGGCGGCCAGAGAACGTTCGAAAGAGCGAGGGCTGTGGTGGGTGGACTGGTGTGTATTTATTGCAGGCGGAATAGTCTGCACGGTAATAACAATTTTAACAATGAAGATTTATGAACGATTTTATGTACGGCCTGGCGGTCGTTAAGGTAGGCGAAAAAAAGCTTGGCTACATCGAGGAAAACAGCTTCAAGCTGAACGGTGCGAAGGGTGAGGTGACGAAGATCAACGCTGCCCAGAAGCATGGCGGCCCTGTGCTTGTGATTCCGAAGTCGAACGGCACGATTGCTCCGAGCTTTGACCTTATCCAGATGGACTACGAGAACATGGCAGCTCTGATGGGCGGTGTGGTGAAGAAGACGGCGGAGAAAGCGACGGGCTGGGAAGCTCCATCGGACCTGGTGCAGATAACGAGTCCACTGACGATACAGACGGACTCGTCGCACGAGATAAACATCCGGAAGGCTTTCATCTCGGCATACATTGACGGCGACCTGAACTTGGACAGTGTGTCGAAGGTTAAGGTTGAGGTTGAGGTGATGATTCCGGACGACGGTAGCAAGCCTTACAGCATTGATGATGTGGCTGGATAGATAAACACCGTGAGCGATGAAGGACAGCCATATTGAGAAGGAGGCAGCGGAGGCACTTTTGGACGTGGGTGTCTCCGTTCCTTTTAAGGAGTTGCGTCTGCCGTGGCGCAAGGAGGCGATACGTCTGCGTTTCAGGATGGGCCGTCCACGTCTTGGCGGTCAGATACGTATAGCTCGTCTGTTTGCGGGCATGAACGTGACTCACGCGGAGCTGGAGGCGATGACAGAGTCAGAGCGTCTGGCTTGGCTTGGTGAGCACGGTCGCACTGTGAGCCGGATTGTTGCTCTGACGATATGCAGGGGGAAGTGGAGCGGGCTGCTACTGTCGGGCGTGGTGGCATGGTTGCTACGCTGGTGGGTGGATGACGTTTGGCTTGATGCTGCTTTCCGACGTTGGACGCTTCTGCTGGGTACTCGGGGTTTCGAGAGTATTATCGCATTGTCGGCGGCGACGAATCCGCTGAAGCCGACGATAGCGAGCCATTAAAGGAAGGGGAGTTAAGAACTAAGTATGAGTGTTCACATAGCCTCTTCGGTATGCTTTGGCAGGTGGCTCAGGCGACAGGCTGGAGCGTGGACTATATGCTGTGGGGTGTGAACTGGGAGACTCTGGTGCTGATGCTTGCCGATGCCCCGCGGTATGTGAAGGTGAAGGGCAAGAAAGACTCTGGGCCGTCGCGTAAAGTGAAAGGGAAGCGGACCGCTCAGGAGATCCTGGAGTGTTTTCAAACAAGACTGAAGAAATAATAAAAAACCCCACTCTACCAAAGTAAAGAGAGGCTGAAAAGAAAAAAGCTATAAAGAGAGACCGCACAAGTCTTTAAGCAAGGCACGAAGCAAAGAAAGCATGACATAAATGTTGCAGCTGTCGCTTTCAGAAACTACGTAATCGCCTTTGTGAAGGCTTTCGGTGTAATGTTGAATAGAATCGATTAAAGCAGATGGAAGTTCGTTTGAATCAAGACTTTCGAGCAGCTTTAATGTTGCTGCGAATTGTTTTTGCTTTATCATTTCTCGCCCCCTTTCATGCTATCGGGTGCGAACGGAATGAGAAGCTGCCTGTACTGCTCTGCAGAAACACGCTGCGGAGCTTCGAAAACTATGCCTTGCTGCCGATTGGAAATGGCGATGTCGCGAAGGTGCTGAAAAATGGCGAAGGAACGGGAATGACCGGAAGCTACATTCTGAACGTGACCGACGGAAACGCCGAAAGCCTTTGCTACCTCCCTATAATCAGCCGGAGCTATGAAACGCTTCATAGCAGCAAAAAGCTCCTTGTTTTGGGAGGCTGCCTTTTTGCCATAGGCTCCGCTACGACGTATGGAGGGCAAGACCTCGGATGTGACCCAACGGCGGAAGGCTTTAGCCTGCGGCTTGCGGGAGATGAAGATGAGATGATAGAGGCCAGACTCGGAGATGAAAAGCATCTTCTGCTTGCCGCCAAGGGTGTAAGCATTGTTTATACCCTTTTCGTCGTCGTCGAGCGCTTTAAGAGCCATTGCAGTGTTTTTCATTCCCAAGATGGTGCAAACCTGCTTAGCGTTGAAGACCAGCCCGTCTTTCTGCTGACGGACGGAGAGGAGACTTCCGTTGAAGGAAAAATCGAAAATCTGTTTGTTAGACATATTGTTTTGAATTTGATCATGCGGCACAAAAAGAAAGCGGTGCGCCACTTCCCGCTGTTCAGGTTTCAAAACAAACCTTCTGCAGCCATTACAACTACAGAACGGGGTTTGCGCACCGCTAAGGTCAAAACGGACGCATTGGGCGTCTATATTTTGCCATTAGATTGGCGTCGCTTGTGCTATGCACGATGTTTTGAATTTGAACACTGCAAAGATACGAAAAAACACCGAGCTGTGCAAGAAAAAGGCTACCAAAGTTTGTCGATATCCTCCGGGAGCGTGAGATTATCGCCTTTGTTGGACAGGACACGCCAGTGGCCGGGGCGTTCTATCATGTGCCAAACGAGGTAGACGCGATGAATGAGGCGGTCGCCGAAGACGTATATGTCGTTCTCGTTGATGTACTTGTGGCTAACCTCGAAGAGCCAAGGGCATCGGGGGGGGGTAAATAGAGCTTTAAGTTCTTTGTAATCCATAATGTATAAAATGATTAATGATAAATAATGGTGAAAGGTACGAAAAAAAAATAATAAAAAAGGTTTATGGACAAATATTCTCAGAGAAACTGCCGCAAGAACGGCATGACCCTTTTGAAAACGAGCGGCAAGCGCCTTCTTGTGAAGCGTTATGGCTACAGCCGCTGGAAGGAACTGAAAACCTATGCTAACGCTCTTTACTGCTACCGAGCAGCCATAGAGCTGACGAGAACGAACCCAAAATATGTGAAGCTATGAGAGGGAGCGTGAAGATAGAAGACCTTAAAAAGATAGACGATTATGCAGAGCGCCTATCAAAACAGAGCACCAAGATAGATGCAGCGAAGGTGCGCATCGTGAAAGCCTTTGAAACCCTAAGGCTTGCTACAGACCGCACTACGGAAAGCCTGAACGATCTGGACTATAGCCAGATGATGGACACGCTGACGAAACTGGACCTTTCGAGGCCTATAGACGAGCTTGAAACCATGAGCGGTGCGCTTGACGACCTGGCTGAAAAGCTTGTGGCAACAGAAACGATGAGCCAATACTTCGGTACGAGCGACTGGAACTTCTACCGCCAATGGCTGCAGGAGAACGACTTTGTCGATGGCATCGACCCTATTCAGACTCTGAAAACGATGACAGAGAGCTATGAGAGCGTGAAGGACATGGTGGCTATGCTTGAATTTGCGGTACGTAACTGGAACGACGATATTCTGAAGGACGGGAAACTGAGCAGCGACCGCTCCGTGATGAACCGCTATATGCGTGATAACGACGGACAGCTCGCTGAGAACATTGAAGGAGAGCGTGTGGACGAGCTGCTGAAAGACTTGAAACGCTGGCAGGAGCGCAGAAACTGGCTTGGCGCTATCATCGGTGTTGATGATGAGCGAAACAACGTGCAGGTGCAGATAAACAAGAGCCGCCGCTATCTGGACAAGGTGAGCGGAGAAGCCGATGTGAAGGAGCAAGCGAAGGTATACGAAAAACTGCTCGCCAAGTACCAAGACTACGAGGAGCAGCGCAAGAGCATCAGCGAGAAGTTTGCTAAGGATCGTGCTCAGATAGAGAAGGCTGTGGACGCAGAGGGGCGTCCTATAGGCGATGATGTGAAGGAGCGTGCGTTGGCAGAGCTGTCGAAGCAGGAGCGTGCTGCGCTGAAGTCTGTGGACGATGCTCAGCTGACGGAGCTTGGCAAGGAGAACAAGGTGCTTGTGGACTTGTTTGCTGACACTTCGGAGAAGAGTGTGGCTGAGGTGCAGAAGATAATAGACCGTATAAAGGTGCTGATGGACTATCTGCGTGGGACGAAGGACGCTGAGGGCACGGCTGTGATAAAGGACGGGAACGGAAGGACGGAGCGGAGGATCACGCAGAAGGATATGGCGGGGCTTGGTTTTTCGCCGGCTGAGCTGAAGGCTCTGGAGAAGAGTCCTGAGAAGCTGAAGGCTCTGACGGAGCAGTATGAGAAGCTGAAGAAGGAGGTGCTAGGTAAGAATCCGTTCAGGGCTCTGGCTGATGCGGTTGGGGAGCTGTTCAAGCACGGCGAGGATGGTGAGGAGAAGGGCCTTGAGGCTAAGCTGAAGCGCCTTGGTGAGTCTGCTGCGGCTTCTGCTGAGATGGTGGGCGACCTGGCCGGGAGGTTGAGCGAGATGTTTGAGGCGGCGGGTAACGATGGCATGGCTGAGGCAATGGATGCTGTGCAGGGTGTGATGACGAGTGTGAGCAACATAGGCCGTGGCTTTGCTGAGGGCGGCGTCGTTGGCGGCATAGCTGCTGCCGCGGGCGAGGCTATCGGCTGGGTGACGAAGGCTTTTCAGGCGAGTGCGCGTCATAAGGCTGCTTTGGAGAAGATCATGGAGGAGGTGACGGCTCAGCAGCGTGAGTATAACCTGCTGCTGATGGAGCAGAACCTGGAGCTGGAGAAGGCTCAGACGATATTCGGCACGGACACTTACGGGAAGGCTGCGAACGCTGTGAGGGTGATGAAGGATGCCTACGCGGGTCTGAAGGCGGAGATTGCGGGCACGGCTGAGCAGCAGAAGAAGTTCGGATACCTTGATACTGGGAATGCCTTCTGGAACAAGATGGTGAACAAGGGCTACTCGGAGCTGAAGGATGCGTACTCCGGACTGGCTGACATTGAGATAAAGACGGGCCATAAGAAGACGGGGCTGTTCGGCTGGGGCAAGGGCAAGGATACGTACAGCAGCATTCTGGATGTTTATCCGGAGCTGATAGACAGTGCGGGGAACTTTAACCGCGAGCTGGCTGAGAGCATCATGAACAGCCGTGAGTTTGCGAAGAATGACAAGGAGGCCCTGCAGTATATCATAGACCTATATGACCAGGCTGAGGAGGCTTGGGAGTCTGTGAAGGACTACTTTGAGGGTGTGTTTGGCGACCTTGGTCAGACGCTGACGGACGCGCTGGTGGATGCCTTCAAGAACGGTACTGATGCGGGGAAGGCTTTTGCGGACTCGCTGACGGGTATGCTGGAGAAGCTGGCGGAGCAGATGATATACACGGTGACGATAGCCCCACTGCTGGAGAAGGCTCAGGAGGAGATGCTGGACGTGATGAAGCGCGAGGACCTGACGGACGAGGAGAAGTTTGGCAACTATGTGCGGATTCTGGACGACATGACGGACAATGCTCTGAGCCAGCAGGGAACCTTCAACGCGCTGCTGGAGAAGTATCGTCAGCTGGCGAAGGAGAAGGGGCTGGACTTGTGGCAGGGGGACAGCACGACGCAGACGGGAAAGAGCGGTGCATACACGACGGCCTCGCAGGAGAGCATAACGAAACTGGAGGGTCTGTACACGGCGATGCTGGTGCACGAGACGAACATAGACACGAACGTGGAGAATGTGGCGGGATGCATGCAGACGGCTCTGGGACACCTGAAACGTATAGATACGAACACGGGCGAGTGCAGCGAGACGCTGAAACTGATGCGCAAGGACATGCGTGACATGAAGGACGATCTGACTACGCTGCGTAGGGACGGCATTAAAACAAGGTAAGAAAAAAGGAGGAAAGAGCATGGAGATAACGAAAGGTCTGCTGTACATAAACGACAAGGACGCAGCCCAGGAATGGGGCGTGTTCCTGACGGAGAAGAAGGAGGGAGAATGGACTAACTATGAGGCTCTGCTGAAGCCGAGCACGACGAAGGAGCTGACTGTGGTGGACAACCCTGACGCTGACGGAGAGGAACTGCCGGAAGAAATAGAGCTGCACCTTCAGGCGCGTGACGTGGAGCTGTACTTCTGCCTATGGGCCGAGTCGGCGCAGGCGTACTTCGTGAACTACGGCAGGTTTTTCACGATGCTGCGGACGGGCAAGGACGGATGGCTAGAGGTGAGGCTACCGGAGATAGACCGCACGTTCAGACTGCGGTATCTGGGGGCAACGGAGACGGAGCAACTGACCCCGATAGGCGAAGGCGGCGTGTGCAGCAGGATGCGGCTGAAATTCAGAGAGCCGAAGCCTCTGTACTGAAACGGCGTTTGCAAGGTATTCAAACAACGATAAAAAGGACATCAAAGGACATGGAGCTGAAGATATATGACAAACGGAACCGGCTGAGGACAACGCTGGTGCCCGACAGTAGCAGCACTCACCACGAGGAGGTGGGCGGTGACGACTACCTGAGCGTGTCGCTGGACAGCCAGGAGTGCGTGACACTGGAGCTGAACGACTGGACGGTGTGGGAAGGGCGGAAGTTCTGGTGTGTGGAGACTTACACGCCGAAGCAGACGGGTCGCAGGAAATGGACGTACTCGGTGAAACTGTACGGTGCGGCGAGCCTGATCAAACAGGCGCTGATGCTGAACACGGAGGACTCGCCAGTATTCAGCTACACGGCGACGGCCCGTGAGCATGTGGCACTGGTGGTGAAGAACCTGAACCGCTGGATGGGCGGCATAACGGACTGGAAGGTGGGCAAGGTGGAGGCTACGGGCAACATCGTGGTGGACTACTCGGAGGGTCTGTACGGGAACGACGCTCTGAAGAAGATAGCCGACGAGGCCGGGACGGAATGGTGGATAGAGGGCATGACGGTGAACGTGTGTCGCTGCGAGAGGGGCGACGAGGTGACGCTGGGCTACGGCAACGGTCTGTTGAGCATAGAGCGTGATTCGGCTGACAACGTGAAGTTCTTCACCCGACTGTTCCCGATAGGCAGCAGCCGCAACATAGACGCTGAGAAATACGGCAGCAGCCGACTGCTGCTTCCGAGCCGTGCGACGTATGTGGAACGGAACACGGAGCTGGGCATTGTGGAGCACTTCGAGCAGACGGCGTTCCAGGAGATATACCCGCGGCGCACGGGCAAGGTGAGCTCGGTGAGGAAGGAGACGAAAAAGGGCGATGACGGCAAGCCATTCGACATATACTACTTCACGGACGGCGAGATGAACTTCGATCCGAACGAATATGAGATAGGAGGCTTGGTGAAGCGTGTGACGTTCCAGACGGGGCAGTTGGCCGGTCTGGGCAACGACGAGGACGGGGAGCACTACTTTGAGGTGAACTATAACAGTGCGACGCGGGAGTTTGAGCTGATAACGATATGGCCATACGATGACGACACGCAGGTGCCGGGCGGAGTGCTGGAGCCGAAAGCGGAGGACACCTATATACTGTGGAACGTGCGGATGCCGGACGAGTATTACCCGATAGCTGAGGAGGAGTATGCGACGGCGGTGGAAAAATACATGGACGAGCACTGCCTGGACAAAAGCGTGTACAAATGCTCGACGGACTATGTGGCGCTGAAGAAACGCGGCGTTATGCCGTGCATGGGGCAAAGGGTGCGGCTGGAGAGTGACCGTTTTTTTGCGAGCGGCTACCGTGAGAGCCGCATAACGGTTGTGGACCAGAAGCTGGAGCGGCCGACGGAGGCAGACATCGAGATAAGCGACGTGCTGTCGCAAACGACGCAGAGCCGTATGGCTGACGAGATAGAGAACGTGCGGAGCGAGGTGAAAGCGAACACCGTGGAACTGCCGGACTTGATACGCTCTTGGGACACGACCCAGCCTACGGACAACAATCTGTTTTCGGCAAGAAGGAGCGAACAGGAATTTCTGAGCAGGAAACGCAACGACCGCACAAAGGGGCGCATAACCTTTGAGCAGGGCGTGGTGTTCGGTGAGGAGGAGAACGGGCGTGTTGACGGCAAGGGCAACGCGGAGCTGCTGACGGCTGTGGTGAGGGAGCTGCTCAGCAGCGGGGACTATAGCGGCGGGGGCTTGACGGACAGGGGCTGGAAACTGGGTATGGATGAGGACCGATTGTCGCACCTGATTGTGGACAAACTGACGGTGCGTCAGGTGATGAACGTGTTTGAGCTGCTGATAAACAAGGTGCGTAGCGTGGGCGGCCAGATATGCGTGAGCGCAGCGAACGGGAAGATAAAGGCTGTGGAGGAACGGGGGGACTACTACCTCATCAGTTTCGAGCAAGAGAACATGTTCGTGCGACACGACCTGGTGCGCTGCCAGACGTTCACGGGTACAGACCTGCGGAGCTACTGGGTGGAGGTGGCTGAGGTGACAGCGGACGGCATCGTGGTGGCTAAGGAGGAGTTTGAGGAGACGGAGCCCAAGGTGGGTGACGAGTGTGTGCTGATGGGCAACACGGCAGTGGAGAACCGCCAGAACCTGGTGCTTATATCGGCGACTGAGGACGGAGAACCGAGGGTGGACGTGATGGACGGCGTGAGCGGGAAGAGCTTTGGCAATGCCCTACGCGCAAGACTTGGCAACCTGGACGGCATTAAGGATGACACATTCCCATGGAACAACCAGCCACGGGGTAACGGTCTGTATGCGGACAATGTGTATCTGCGCGGCACGTTCCTGCTTTCTACCGGCGAGGACGTGAAGACCAAGCTGGAGATAACGGAGGGCAAGGTGCAGAGCGCGATTGACAGCGTGAGGAACGATTTTCTGAGCGAGAAGGGCTATCTGAACAACCCGACATTTGCATCGGGACTGGAGAAGTGGAACTCGGAGAATGAGACGGTGTTCTTTCTCGTCGGCAACAAATGGGTGTGGGCCAACGGCGCAGCCCTATCGAAGAAGGGTGACGGCGCGAGCGTGGTGACAGACATGGGACGCAAGGTGGTGCGGATACGCAACAAGTATATCCGACAGAAGCATGAGAATCTGCGGTTTGTGCCGACCTTTCCGACAAAAAGCGATGGGAAGAAGGAAGCCTTGCCCGTGTATCTGAGCTTCTTTTATCGCTGCGCAAAGAGCGGCACGCTGAAGATTGGCTTTGAGAATGTTGACAAGACGGGGTTTGCGGATTTCAACAGTATGGAGGTGAGCGAGGAAATCGCTGCTACCGGCGGCTATGTGCAATACACCTGCAGCGGACTGTGGAACGGCACGGGCGACTTTAAGTTGTCGTTTGACGGCGACATCTATCTGTATATGCTTGTGCTGAGCACAGACAAGATTGAGGCACTGACGTACAAGTACAAAACGCTGTTCGAGCAATCTGAGCGACTGGTGAAAATATCGGCAGCTGTGTATGACAAGGACGAGCGAGCACTGCAAGAGACGGGACTGATGGTTCAACCCGAAGGTACGGGAATCTATATTAAGGATGCAAACGGCAAACTGGCTCTGATAGGAGTGGGTGTAGAGGAAACGGATGCAGAGGGCAATAAGAAAACCGTCATCAAGCTGACGGCGGACAATATCAAGCTGGAGGGTCTGGTGACGGCCAACGGCTACTTCAAGGTGAAGGAAGACGGCAGCATCGAGGCTGTGAATGGAACATTCCGAGGCCACGTGTACGCTGAGGGTGGAGCCATAGGTGGTTTCAGCATAGGAAACGGGCACATAGGTGGTGCAGATGTAATTTATAACGAAGATGGCACAATAGAGGTGAAGGATACCGAAAACGGTCTGTTCTTGTATGATGACATGATAGGGTTCAACGACAAGGGACGGCAAGCTATCTTCGGCACATGGAACAACTACGGGCAACCTATGCTATGCCGGTTGGTAGATACTGCTACTGATTACAACTTCGATTTTGGCATATCCCCGAAGTATGGCATCGTGTTCGACATAGAAAACTCCATGAACGGAAATTTCGCCTTTGCGGGTAAGGGTTCTGGTGTGCTGAACGGTGCTATGGACGGCTATGCGTACAAAAAAATAGCCCTTGACAAGGCGAATACGGTGTTTGTCGGCTATATGGACCTGCAGGCTGCGAACCGCTTCATCGTTAAGGCGACGCAAGGTTCTACCGTTGTGGCACTGCCCAAGATAGGGCAAGTGAGGGATGGTTTGGCCATTGGAAAGAATACTCCATTCTGTATGAGAATAACTATCATCGCCGATATAGGGTCGAGCAACTACAAGGTGTGTGGACGCTACAGCCAGCAGGACAGCAAAAAGGAGTATCCTTGGAACACCGAGGAACTGCCTGTGATGGTACATTGGGATGGCGGACACTACGAGACACTGGATATGGGCAAGGGTGATACGCTTGAGGTGCTACTGGTGTATGACCCAGACAGCACCGAGACGCTGAACGGCTGGCCTACGAAATATACGGCAAGAATCATCGATAAACAATCATAACAAAAAAGACATACGACTATGGCACTGACAGAAGAAGAGAAAAAGGAACTGGTCCAGGATGTTGTGAACCAGATAAAGACTGACAGCCAGAGTGTGGACGAGCTGGAAGCTGTGAGCACGCTGGACGGTGTTGTTAGCCTCCCTGCCATGAGAGGCGAGACTGTGGTGAGCGCTCCGCTGAAACTGCTGTCGAAACCTGCGGAGGATGCAGCAGCTGTCGCCAAGGCTTCTGCTGCTGTGGCTGACGCATCGGCAAAGAAAGCAGATACGGCAACAGCAACAGCGAAGGCTGCAGCCCAAACCGCCAACGATGCGGCAAGCAAGGCCACGGATGCCGCCCAGAAGACCAACGCCGCTGTGGCAAAGGCAGAAAGTGTGGAAGCGGAGTACAAGGAAACGGCACTGGCTGCGAGGAACGGCGCGACAGCGCGGTTTGACGGGCTGGTGGAAGGTGTGGAGATACGACTTGTATCATGCCCCCAGATAGACGGTGTGTACTATGACACGGTGAACAAATCCTTCTGTGGGAAGAATGGTAACATATACTGCAAAAACTGGATGGGTGCTGACATGTACATGAATGATGCGCGCACGGAAGTACTGAAAGACAAAGCGTATGTGTGCGGTGGCGTGGTGTATGTGTGGAGCGATGAGGAAGAGAACCTGGTGGAGATAAGCGGAAGCGGCGGTGGCAACACCTATAACGTGACGGAGCAGGTTCCGCTGGAGAGCGGATACTATACGCTTGAGACCGCCATAGCAGCCGTGGAAGGAAAGGCACGTGCGAAGGGACGCTGCATCACCTACGAGACGGCACAGGGCAAATGGGAGACGAAGCAGTTCAAGGGCACGAACATAGAGAGCTGGGAGCAGGCGGCGAGCTGGGAGGACTTTGGCGGCGACGGCACGGTGAAGAGCGTGACGCTGAACGGCAAGAAGCTGGAGCCTGGCGAGGACGGCAACGTTGCTATCACCATCAGCGAGACGGAGGTGGACGAGAGCCTGAACGCAAGCTCGACGAACCCGGTGCAGAACGCTGCTGTGACGGCAAAGTTGATGGAGATAGAGGCGAGCACCGTCTTGGGCATGAACGCCGAACTGAGTGACGACGGCAGCAGCGTGCGCCTGGCACTGACCAACAAGAGCGGTGCGGAGATAGCGTCTGCGGACATTCCGGCAGGAAGCGGCGGTGGAGGCGGTGACGCTTCGACCACGAAAATCGTGCTGGATGCAGCCGTCAGCAAGACCATCATCAAGGAAGGTGACAGCGCGATGCTGACATGGACGTATGACCACCAGTACAGCAGCGGTGACGAGAAAGGCACATCCACGGGTCAGAAGGCAACAGTCAGCATAGAGATGAAGAGGGGCGCGACCGTGATGTATGCAGACACGCAGCATGATGTGAGCAAGGGAACCTATACCCTGGATCTGACGAAATACCTGCTGCTCGGAACGACAGACATCTATGTGAGGGCTACCACAACCGACCCGACCACCGGCAAGACACAGACGAGGCAGAGCTATGTGAGCGTGAAGGCTGTGACCCTTGCGCTGAGCAGCAGCTTCAACATAGCCGAGTGTGTCGCCAAGGGCGGCTACGGCGTGAGCGAGGCGGTGAGCATCCCCTTTGCGGTGAGCGGAAGCGGCGACAAAACCGTGACGCTGTATCTGGACGGACACCAGTGGGACTCGCAGACGGTGAAAAGAAGCGGCACGACGAACGGCAGTTTCTCCTTGTCGATGTCGGGAGTGAGCATCGGCCGGCACACGGTGCAGATCGTCGCCGAGATGGAGGCGAGCGCGGAGCTGACGCTGAAGAGTGAGAGCATCTACTTTGACATTCTGAAGGCCGGACATAACGCCCCGTATATCGGCACGAAGCTGACCTTCGGTGACGGACGCATTTTTGCGGACGACCATCTGACCCCGACTATTGAAACCGGCCAGTATGAGCAGGTGAGATTTGACTTTGTGGCGTATGACCCGACAACGACCCCGGCGACCGTGGGTGTGTGGCGAGACGGCATTCATACGCAGACGGTGAGCGTCCCGAGGACGACGCAGGTATATACAAACCGTTTCCTGGAGCAGGGCGACGTGGCGATGGTGCTGAAGTGCGGCACAACGGAATACAAGCTGAACGTGAAGGTGACGGAGAGTGGCATTGACCTGAGCGAGGCGACTGCCGGACTTGTGCTGAAACTGACGGCAGCCGGCAGAAGCAATGCCGAGAGCGAGCCTGCTGAATGGCGTTATAACGACGTTCAAACGGTGTTTGAAGGTTTTGACTGGCAGAGCAACGGCTGGACGGGAGATGCCTTGAAGCTGACGAACGGCGCGAATGTTGAAATCGGGTACAAGCCTTTCGGCAACGATGCGACCACCACGGGCGCAACCTACGAGATGGAGCTGACATGCACGAACGTGACCGACCGCAGGGGTACGGTGGTGGACTGCATGACCGGCGGCGTGGGGTTCAGACTGACGACGCAGGAGGCTCTGATGCGGACGGGCGCAGGTTCGGAAGTAGGCACTAAGTTTGCAAGCGGTCTGACCCTGAAGATAGCCTTCGTGGTGCAGGAGAAGAAGGGCAACCGACTGATGATGCTGTATGTGAACGGCATCCTATGCGGCGCGAAGCAGTATGCCTCGACGGACTCGCTGCTCCAGGAAGAACCCACGAACATCAGGATCACGAGCGAGAGTGCAGATGTAGAGGTGCGGAACATGCGTGTGTACAACCGTGCGTTGGGTGATGATGAGGAACTGTCGAACTATATGGTGGACCGTCCGACGAGCGACGAGATGGTGGTGCTGTTCGAGAAGAACCAGGTGATGGACGACGAGGGCACAGACGTTGACATCGACAAGCTGAGAGCAATGGGCAAGAGCGTGATGAGGATCGTGGGCGACGTGAACCTTGTGAACCAGACGAACAACAAGAAGTTTGAGGTTCCGGTGGACATCTACTTCTACTCTGCCTACGGCAAGGAGTATGACTTCATCATCTACCAGTGCGGACTGAGAATACAAGGCACCTCATCGACGACCTACCCGAGAAAGAACTACCGCATCTACTTCAGCCGCTCGACGAAGTACGGCACTAAGCTGTATGTAAACGGTGTGGAGGTAGCGGACTTCAAATATTCGTTCAAACCAGGTGCAAGACCGATAGACATATTCTGTCTGAAGGCGGACTTCTCAGATTCTTCATCTACGCACAATACTGGTGCGGTGAGAGTGGTGAACGACATCTGGAAGAGATGCGGCTGGCTGACTCCGCCACAAATGGCCTACAAGGGTAACTATGACGTGAGAATCGGCGTGGACGGTTTCCCGATAGATTTGTTCTACGACAACAACGGCACGGGTGAGAACGTGTATCTTGGCAAGTACAACTTCAACAACGAGAAGAGCGGCAGCGGCATCATCTACGGCTTTGAGGGTATTGAGGGCTTCAATGACGAGGCTGCACTGAAGGGCGGGCGCAACAAGTGTATCTGCCTGGAGTTTCTGAACAACTCGGAGACATTATGTCTGTTTGGTACGAGCAACATGGACACGTTTGACGACGCTCTGGAGTTCCGCTTCAAGGCCGACGACACATGGGCGACGGCGCATGAGGACGACAAGGCGGCAGTGAAGCGCCTTTGGGAGTGGATATACTCTTGCAAGGGCAACCCGACGAAATTCCTGAACGAATATGCGGAATACTTCGGCAACGACTCGCCATTTGCATGGTATCTGATAACGGACTACTTCATGGCTGTGGACAACCGCGCGAAGAACATGATGCTCGTGACGTGGGACGGCAAGATATGGTACTTCATCCCATACGACATGGACACGGTGTTCGGTGAGCGCAACGACTCGGTTCTGAAATACGACTACACGATAACGTGGGAGACGATGGACGAGAGCATCGGCTCGTATGCGTTTGCAGGACACGACTCCGTGCTGTGGGAACTTGTGAGAGGCTGCCCGGACAAACTGAGGGAGGTGGCAGACAAGCTGCGAAGCACGATGTCGCTGGAGTATGTGCTGAAGGTGTTCAATGAGGAGATGATGGGCAACTGGTGTGAGCGCATCTACAACAAGGACGGCATCTACAAGTACATCAAGCCGCTGACGGAGGGTGTGACGACGGCAGACGGCACTACGAGTTACTATGACTATCTCTATGCACTCCAGGGCAGCCGATACGCGCACCGTACCTATACCATCCAGAACCGCTTTGCATTGCTGGACAGCCAGTATGTGTGCGGTACATACAGAAAGGACAGTTTCGCGGCTTACTTCGGCTACAAGTTCGGAAGTGACCACCGGAAGATAAGGATCACGGCGAGCGAGCGGTATTTCTTCGGGTACGGCTACACGAGCGGTACTCCGCACCAGAGCGCAGTGCTGGCGGAGGACACGGGAAGTCAGGTGGAACTGACGCTTGACACGGACCTCATCGTGAATGACCCGCAATACATCTACGGTGCGAGCCGCATCATGGGGCTTGACCTGACGGACGTTAGCCATGCCATACTCCAGACTCTGAACTTGAACAACTGTTCCGCCCTGCGGACGCTTGACGTGAGCTGCGGCCAGACACAGACAACGCTGAACGCATTGCTGGTGAACGGCTGCCGAAACTTGCGTACTCTGAATATGACCGGCTTGAAGTCAGGCAGCTTCACTGGCATAGACTTGAGCAACAACACGAAGCTGGAGACACTGAAGGCAGGCAAGACAGCCCTGACCGGCGTGAACTTCGCACAGGGTGCTCCGCTGACGAGCGTAACGCTCCCGGCAACGTTGCAGACACTGGAACTGCGCTATCTGGGCAAACTGACGACCGGCGGTCTGACGCTGGAGGGCACAAGCAACATCAACAGGCTTGTGGTTGACAATTGCCCTGGTGTGGACTGGCAGACGCTGCACGCAAGGTGCGGAAACGTGAAGTATCTGCGTGTGACCGGCATCGACATGGAAGGCGACGGCAGCCTGCTGGCCTCACTGATGCAGACGGGCGGTGTGGACGAGAATGGCGGTAACGTGGATTCCTGCCGACTGGTGGGCACATACCGTTTGACCCGTTACGTTGATGATGAGACCTTTGCCGCATATACTGAGCACTATCCTGAGTTGAACATCGAGCAGCCTGAATATACAATGCTGGAGAGCGACGAGAGCGTGGCAGACGATGCAAATCTCTCGAACTTGGATAACGGCACAGGCTACAAGTACGGCAACGACTACAAGCCAAGCGGCCATGTGGCAGCGATATTGAAGAACCGCCACAGAGTGCTTGCTAAGGTGACAAAGAAAGCGACCACGAGGAACGTGAACATCGCGAATGTCGATACAGTTGTGAACAATCTGGACGGCGAGATGACTTACATGGAGCTTGACGATAAGGACAGCACCAAGTATGCCGACGGGACCCCTGCCAAACTTGACGGCAGCGAGGGCGATTTGATGATGCACGAGCCTTTCTTCTGGAGCAAGGGTATCAATGACTTCTTGAACAGCAGGAACTACAGTTGCTACAGCTCGAAGGATAAGGATCACATGCCAGCGGTGCCGAATGTGGACGTATTGACGCTTGATGACATCAAGGCGGTGCAGGGCGGTTACACTAAAGGCAGGAAAGTGATGAGTGGCAGGGACACCATAACAAATGCCATGAGTACGGACAGTTCTTATTCGGTGTGTGTGGTGGATGTGTCGAAGCACAAGCGTGTCCGTTGGCCGAGTGTGCCAGGCACGAACCTTGTGGGCAGCGCATTTGCCGACGTGAACGGCAATGTGGTGAAGAGCGTCGTGGTGCCAACGTTGGGTAACAGATTTGAGGCTGGCATGTATCTTATCAGCGATGTGCCTGAGGGAGCCAAGACTTTGTACTTCTCTATATTGAACACAGCCGAGTTTGACAAGGTGGTGCTATCCAACAGCAGCAAGATAGAGGATATGGAGCCTGAATGGTTTGCGAACGATGAGCATCTGTGTGCTGTTGTGGGCAGTTCTGTTGTGGGCAGCAAACTGCGTGCCTGCATAACCGGCGGCAGTACCACTGCAAGTATGACATGGACGGACTTCCATTATTACAGCGTGCAGCGAGGTATGCAGCAGATTGACGCTCTGATGCACTTCCGCATTGCGAACCTTGCATACGCGAAGTATGGCAGGAGGAACATGCAGGAGCAGTGTGGCGCCGGCTCGCATACGAATATGCGCACGACTGGCGGCACGATGTCGAGAGGCATGCAGGACACTATAGGCTATGAGGGCGCAAAGGCAATCAACCCGAATGTGACAAACAGTCTGGTGGACGAGAACAGAGTGCACCAATATGCCTGGTATGTGGACAAGGACGAGTATGGTGCAGCAAAGGTGACGCAGGTGAACAATATCTGCTGCCTGGGCTATGAGGACATCTACGGACACAAGTATGACATGATGGACGGTGTGGACTTGCCGAACACGAGCGGCAATGAGGGCAAGTGGCGCATTTGGATGCCCGATGGCAGCACCATAATGATAAAGGGTTCTACTTCAAGTGGCTGGATAACGGCTGTGGCTCATGGAAAGCTGATGGCTATTGTATCAGCCGGTGCTATGCAGGGCTCGTCGAGTACATACTATTCAGATTATTATTGGATAAGCACAGCCACTGGCCGTGTGGTCTATCGCGGGTACAACAATGCGAACGCGAATGGCGGTGTCTCGAATGCGAATGCGAATAACGATGCCTCGAATGCGAATGCGAATGTCGGCTCGCGCCTGGAAATCTAACTAATCGGCGTACAACGACGGGGACGTGTCCCTAATGTGGAGCCGAGGGAAGCGAGCCACAGCAAAAGCATCTATGTCAAGGTGGAAAGCTGAAACATCAAGTGTCGGGCAATAGAGTTTGGTAGGTCGGTAACGATTCGAAGAAGTTTGGCCCGGGGAAAGGAAGGCCCTTATCTTCCATAAAACAAAAAAGACAATGCTCAGAGAAGGCTATATCATGCAAGAGATAACGTCCTACGGCAATATTTCGGAGGCGTTTGACCGTGTACTGCGTGGGAAAAAGCGAAAGAGATGCCGTCAAGGACGCTATCTGCTCGCACACCGCGAGGAGGTGATTGCAGAACAGACTGCAAAACTTGCCGACGGGTCTTTCCGCCTCGGTGGCTACCACGAGCGCACCATCTGTGAATACGGCAAAGTCCGTCACCTGCAGATTATCTCCATGTACGACCGCATCGCAGTGTATGCAGTGATGAACGTGGTGGACCAACATCTGCACAAGCGTTTCATCAGGACAACTGGAGCAAGTATAAAGAAGCGAGGCACACATGATCTCCGCAAATGCATGCAATTGGACATGGAACGTGATCCCGAAGGCACACGCTACTGCTACGAGTTCGACATCAAGCATTTCTATGACAATACTAAGCCTAAGTTTGTCATGTGGTGCTACCGCAGAGTATTCAAAGACAAGACCCTGCTGTCACTCCTGGATCATTTCCTTCATCTACTACCAGAGGGCATCAGCTTCGGGTTGCGAAGCTCACAGGCTTCTGGCAACCTCTTGTTGTCCGTGTTCCTCGACCATTATCTGAAGGACAAATATGGCATCCGCCATTTCTACCGTTATTGTGATGACGGCAGAGTGCTCTGTGGCAACAAGCAAGAGAATTGGCTGGCACACGGCATTGTACATGAGCAAGTCGAAAAAATTGACCTTGAAATCAAGAAAAACGAAAGGGTGTTCCCTTCAGCGCAAGGAATCGACTTCTTGGGGTATGTGACATATAACGGTTCATACTCACTACTGCGCAAGCGCGTCAAGAAGGAAAATGCAAGGAAACTACACAAAGTCAAGTCAAGAAAGAGACGGCGAGAACTGATTGCGTCATTCTATGGAATAGCCAAGCACGCTTGCTGCCGAAATTTGTTTTATAAATTAACAGGCAAAAAAATGAAATCATTTAAGGATTTGAATGTCGCTTACAAGCCGGAAGACGGAAAGAAGCGATTTGCGGGTGCGGTGGTAAGCATCCGCGAGTTGGTGAACCTGCCCATCGTGGTAAAAGACTTCGAGGTTGGAGTCAAAACCAGCCAGGGCGAGGATCGCTGTGTCGTGTCCATCGAGCAGAACGGCGAGCCGAAGAAGTTCTTCACCAACAGCGAGGAGATGAAAAATATTCTCCAACAAGTGAGTGAAATGCCCGACGGTTTCCCATTCGAGACAACCATCAAAGCGGAAACATTCGGCAAAGGTCGAACCAAATACGTTTTTAGTTGATGAAAAGAGCACAAGGAAGTTTGGAGGTGAAACTGCTTGAATGCGTGAACCCCATCAAAAACAAGTGGCGCGTTCGTTGGGACGTGCAAGAACATGATGACGGAACTGCTGACTACATGGAGGCAGAACTGACACACAAGCCGACTGACGAGGAAATAAAAGACCTCGTGAGAAAATGGTACAACCAACAAACGGATGCAGCAATATTGTCGGGCTTCAGCTATGAAGGAGCCTCTGTGTGGCTCTCGCAAGAGAACCAGTACAACTATAAGGCTGCATACGATTTGGCCGTCCAGACGGATGGAAAAACGCTGCCAGTGACATTTAAGTTCGGCACTGATGAAAGTCCAGTGTATCGTACGTTTGAAACACTGGATGAACTTGCAGACTTCTATACGAAAGCCGTTAAGCATATACAAGAGATGCTGGAAGATGGCTGGAAGAATAAAGATGCAATAGATTTGAGCAAGTACAGCGCTTAAAAATCCCTTCGGGGGAGGATGTAAAAAAAGCCCCCGGCCTGTTAATATAGACGCCAATCATTTATTAACAACACACCAGTACGATGCGCAACCGGGGGCCTATGCCTCCTGCTGCACCGTACTGGTTTTTTTGTTGTTATAAATGATTGGCGATACAAAGGTACATAATTTAGTTGAAAATGAAAGTATTTGAGATATTAAATTTTAACCGCGAGCCGTTAAAAAGGCTACAACAGGCAGGGATACGCATCGAAGATGTGGAATATATAGACTTGTACAACGACTATCGCATGATGCTCGGTGGTGGCGAAAAGGTTTCATACATTGTGGCGACACTTGCAGATCGCTATCATGTGAGTGAGCGCAAGGTGTACACGCTCATCAAGCGATATGGTCGAGAGTGTAGCGCTCAGGTGCTCGGGGGATAAAGTGCAAGGCTTTTGAAAACGTGCTGCAAAAGGCTTGCAGTGTGATTTGCTCGTGGTGTTACTTTTTGATGCGGAAGCGTGGTAACTTTGCCGTATCGAAAATAAAACACGATGAACAAATACTATTTATTATTGGGGAAGGTGCTTGCTGAAGGCAAGACCCAACAGAACAAAAAAGGCAAGATAAAATACTTGCTCAATGAGCAGCTGACGCTCACACCGGCTGATCTGCTCGACATATTCGAGAGCCACGGTATAGCGAGAAAGAAGCTGAAGGAAGAGCTGAAGCTTTTTATGCAGGGTGAGCGTCGCGTGGAACGATACCGTGAAGTAGGCATCTCGTGGTGGGACTATTGTGGTCAGACATTGGTGAACAGTTACCCGACCTATATGGAGAAACTGCCGCCACTTATTAAGCGCATCAACAAGGAGAAACGCAACAGCAAGAACTATGTACTGTTCCTCGGAGCGACGGACGCAGAGAGTAACCAGGCACCATGCTTGAGTCTTGTGCAATTTCAGGTGGATAACGGTGCATTGGTGGTGTCGGCGTATCAGGGCAGCTCCGATGCAAACCTCGGACTTCCTTCAGACATTTACCACCTTTATCTGATGGCTCGACAGATAGACTTGCCGCTAAAGTCTATCACGCTGAACCTGGCGAATGTACACATCTATGAAAACAACATAAAGCCTACTGAACGACTTCTCGCTGGTGAGGCTAATATAAAATTTGAACTGAACGTATGAGAGGGAAAATGCACATGGCAGCACCTCTGCCTTTTGTCGGACAGAAGCGCATGTTTGCAAAGGAGTATATCAAGATTCTTCCCCAGTTCAACGACAAAACAGTGTTTGTGGATTTGTTCGGTGGCAGCGGTTTGCTGTCCCATATAACGAAGCATTTGCGTCCAGAGGCAACTGTGGTATATAACGACTACGACAACTACCGCGAGCGATTGGCACATATACCTCAGACAAATGCGCTGCTCGCTGATTTGCGAGCGATTGTTGGCAATACGCCAAAGCACAAGCGAATAGATGGTGAGATGCGTGAGAAGATGTTTGAACGTTTGAGGCATGAGGAGCAAACGGTGGGCTATATTGATTTTATAACCATCTCGGCATCGGTGATGTTCTCAATGAAGTACGAACTGAGCATCGAGGAGATGGAGAAGCAGACATTGTACAATAATATCCGAAAGAACGACTACCCGACAAGTGAGGACTATCTGGAAGGCTTGACGATTGAATCATGTGACTATCGTGAACTATACGAAAAGTATAAAGATGAGCCGAATGTGGTGTTTATTGTTGACCCTCCTTATTTGTCCACAGAGGTTGGAACATACAAAATGTACTGGCATTTGTCTGACTATCTCGATGTGTTGAAAGTGCTCAAAGGAAAGCCGTTTGTTTATTTCACATCAGATAAGTCGTCTATCATTGAGCTTTGTGAATGGTTAGGCAAGAATAAAACGCTCGGCAATCCGTTTGAAGGTTGTAAGCGTTTCGAGTTCAATGCGCATGTGAACTTTGAAGCTGGTTACAAAGATATGATGCTCGTGAAGTCTAATGCCGCATAATTTGAACCTCGTTTGAACGCCGTTTGTTCGCCGTTCAAAAACTATAAAAGCAGCCCGTTCTGGACTGCTTTTTTATTGCTTTAAAGTGTCGTGTGTGCGAAATTTTTAGAACGTTTCGTTTTTCCCGATTTTTGCACGTTTCGTTTTTCAAATCGAGCACATTTCGTTTTGCCGGATTCATATAAATATCGAACCGGATAACACTCTTATTATTTTCGACGAGATACAAGAGAGTCCGACAATACTAAACTCTTTGAAGTATTTTTGTGAAGATGCTCCTCAATATCATGTTGTTGTAGCAGGTTCACTACTTGGCATTTCGCTTCATCGTGACACCTCGTTTCCCGTTGGCAAGGTTGACATGATGAAGATGTACCCAATGACTTTTGATGAGTTTCTTATGGCTATAGGCGAACAACCATTAGTGGATGTTCTTGCCACAAGGGATTTCTCAATTATCGATTCGCTGTCTATTCGTTTGATTGATTGTCTGCGTCAGTATTATTATGTAGGAGGAATGCCTGCTGCTGTGGCAGAATTTGCCGAAACGAGGAATCTGGAGGAAGTGCGTAACATCCAGAAGCAAATCCTATTTGATTACCGAAGAGACTTCTCCAAGCATGCTCCCGTTCAGGAAGTCCCGCGCATCAATATGGTATGGGACTCTATACCTGCGCAACTTGCCAAAGAGAACAAGAAGTTCATCTTTGGTGCTTTAAAGAAAGGAGCGAGAGCTTCTGAATTCGAAATCGCCATACAATGGCTCTTGGATGCGGGACTGATATATCAGATTAACCGTATTTCAACTCCTTCCATTCCTTTGAAGTTCTATGAAGAGATGTCCGTATTCAAGCTATTCGTTCTTGACATAGGATTAATGGGTGCAATGTCAGATGCTCCGGCTGAAAGTATTATAGTGGCAGATACACTTTTTAAAGAGTATAAAGGTGCATTTACAGAACTGTTTGTCTTGACACAGCTGATAACTGAGGATTTACCGATATATTATTATAGTAGCAATGATTCGAGGGTAGAAATCGATTTGGTAGTGCAGAAAGGAGCTACCGTTATTCCGATAGAGATTAAGGCAGAGGAGAATGTACATGCCAAATCATTGAGGACATTCATAGGCAAACACCCGGAACTAAAAGGTCTGCGTATTTCCGTGATGCCATACCAGGATCAGGAATGGATGGAAAACAGACCTTTGTATGCTGTTGGCAATTGGGTATAGACAACTGTCAATATTTGTATGTATAGACATCAATAGGAGGCTATGACGTCCTCGCCGTAGCCTCCTCAGTTTGCCTTGTCTGCTGTAATTCACAACTGAATAATTCAAAATCGCAGGCGAAGCCGAGAATAATTCCTAATTCAAAACTCCTAATTCAAAATTCGGTGCACGCACCGCTAAATTTCAGTTTATCTGCTTCATTACTTGTATATTCATTTATAATTCGCTATTTTTGCAAAAACATACCACATCAAATAATATACATTATGAAGAACCTACGTCTTGAAAAGCAGATACGCTTGCCGCTTGATGAGCTGAAGCTTGCCTTTGCTGCAAGCTGTGTGGAAGGTCTTGCAAGGAAGATGGGCAAGCCTTATGGCGAAGTGTATGAGAGAATGCATAAAGTGGAGGCTATCGAGAACTATATACTCAAAAACTACGATACGCTGCATACCGAAAGTCTTGAGTATGTGTTGGAGGACGTGGAGGAATATATAGTGAATAAGGAAAGGAGCCTATCATGCTGACAATCAGATATGTCTTTTAAATCAGGAGCTTACTGACAAATACCTGTGCTTTTATGAATCAGAAAGAATTTGAAGAACGAATAAAGTCGCCTGCCATTCAGGATATGATTCTCAGGCATCAGATTGGTGGTGTGGCATACGAATTGTCCAAACGTCTGAATATTTCGCCTGCCCGCGCCCTCGATCTCTTCTATCGCAGCAAGACATGCGCCGACCTACATAATCGTAAAACAGGACTTTATCTCTACGGCAATCTCTATATTGCTGACGAGTTTATGCTTGAGTGTCAAGCAAGGCAATAGAGAGGGGTGAAAGCAAAATCGTATGCTATTATGATAATCTTATCTGAATATTACTGGATTTACACAGTTGGTTATGTGGTTTACGGGAAAAATACGTAAACAAGCCTTGAATGAAGAATCTGATTCTAAAGAGTCGGTCTGAAATAATATTGGTATGAAAAGTGAAAATAAATAAGCAAAAAGTTGCTTTTGTTAGCTTTTATTTGTAAATTTGGCGCAGATTTAACTCGATTGTTGTTCTTTTAACATTATGGCTTATGAAGAAACTTAACCTACTCAATTCCTTCCGTGCCATCGTTTTGGCAGGATTGTGTTTAGCTTCTCTTCAGGTTTCCGCCCAATGGAAACTTGTGAAAGAACTTGAAGCAACTTATTCAACCGACGTTACCCCATCAGGCAACCTGTTGCTTTCAGACTATCGTTACGACTATGCCGGAGGCATATATCTGTCCACCGACAAGGGAGCCAGTTGGGTGCATACCAATGCCGAGGACTATATGTATAGCAAATTCCTTCATTTCGGTGACTATATCTTTGCTGCCGGTTCGAGTACCTGTATCGCCCGTTCTGACGATAACGGCAAGACATGGAAGTCTTTGTTCTATGAGGATGCTGTGAAGGATGTATTAGGCGATCAGACTAACCAGACTGTTGCCTATGCTATGGCTGTGCATAACGGCAAGCTCTTTGTGGGCGACTTCTGCCAGGGCGGTATCGTGTATAGCGAAGATTATGGCGAGACATGGAAGAAGACCGACATCAATTCGCTCACCTATAGTTTTGCTGATGAAGATGGAGATAAAGGCAAGGGTAAGGGCGATGAGCCTGAAACATACGTAGAGAACATCTATCAGCTTGTCGACTATAACGGACGTCTCTATGCCTTTGGCATTTATTTCGTGTTTGTGCTTGATGACGAGACGCTTACATGGACTCCGGTCAGATATGACAGCAACTTTATGGCTGTGTCAACACAGTATAAGGACAAGCTTGTTTTGGGTCGTTCTGTCATGAACGACACTTTCGCTGTTCCTTTCCTTCTTACGCTTGACAAGAATGGCGAATGGGGAGAGGTTTATCGTCCTGAAGGTCTGATGGACAACAATGTGCGTTCTTTGGCAAGTGACGAAACCAACATTTATGTTGGCTTGCAGCAGCGTGGATTATACTTCACTCCTGATTTCGGCGAGAAGTGGTATAACATCTCTGAAGGACTGCCCTACAACCAGTATAATCCCGACAGCGAGCGCATATATCTTTCTCCGCTAACCATTGTTCCTGCTGACGACTGCGTTTATTTGGCTGTTTATAATTATCCTGGAGCTCCTTCTGGCAGCGGTCTTTATAAAATCGACCGTAAGGATTTGGATGATATTGCCACCAGCATCAGCAGCCCGCTGCCTTCTTCGGATAATGGCGGGTCGTTCGAACTTCAGTTCGGCAACCGTCAGGTGAGCTTTGTTGCAGGAGATGTGCCCACAACATTAACTGTATGGGATGCTTCGGGACGTCGTGTGGCTCAACAGGCGGTCAAGGGTACAGCCCAGATTCGTTTCGCCGCTCCTGGTGTTTACACATATTATGCTAACTACGGCGGTCAGGTGAAAGCGGGCAAGTTCCTTGTGAAATAGAATGTCTAACACCTACTAACACTTAATCCTAATGTTTATGAAGAGATTATATATGGCGCTTGCGGTAGCAACGCTTGCAACAATGTCTTTTGCACAACCACTTTCGACATACCGGTCGATGAAGGACAAGCCTACGGGCAAGCCTGTGGACATTGTCATGTCGCCAGTCGGCAATAAGACGGCTATGTTGGCACGCATGAAGAAGGCTGCCGGTAATGCTGACATTATCACCGAACAGCCAAAGGGAACCCTGCACGACAATCTTTATGGTACTGGCGAGGGCTTTATGACTTTCTTCAACAGTGTGTATTCGTCGGCTTCCGACGGCACTGTTGAGCGTTATGTCGAAACAGACAACGGTGAGGTGTATATTCAGAATATCGTCAGCACTATTTCTCCCAACACTTGGGTGAAAGGCGAGAAGGCTGAAGGTGATACCATTAAGTTTGTCTTCCCACAGAAATATGTGGCTCAAGAAGGAATGGACGATGATGGCAATCCGACGGGTATTGTGGAATTCTTCTATCTTTACCGTTGTAGGATAAATGCCGAGCGTACATCGCTTGACCTTGACGAAACTTCGCAGACCATCAATTATGTCCTTCGTAACGACTCGCTTATTCGTGTTGACAATCTGGACAATGGCGTGATTCTTGCTCTTTGCAATGGTGCCGGCGAATGGACAGGTTTCGGCGACTACTATCAGACTTGGACCAAGATAAAGGATGAGCCTTGTGTTCCTTCTGCATCTGCGAACAAAATGAAGTTTCAGCTTGACTTTGTGAATACGGGTGAACAGTATGATTCGCGTATCATTAATGCGGCTATTGACGGCAATGACTTCTATCTTGGAGGCTTGACCGATTCTGCCCCGGACAATTGGGTAAAGGGTAAGATTGACGGCGACAAGGTGGTGTTTGAAGGCAAGAAATACATGGGCGTGGATAAGGAGAACAAATGCCATGCTTATTTCAGTGCCTTAGGAAGCGAGAAGGTTTGGAGCGATTATTATCATCAGGAGGCGGACAGCTTCTTCTTCGTGAAATCTATATCGTTCGATTATGACGAAGAGAACAATACCCTTAAGTCGGACAAAATGTTTGGCGTGAATATGGGTACGAGCACCGTGAAATTCATCAATGTTTTTATGGAACCGCAGATGAAGCCTTGGAATGATTTGCCTGCCAATCCTAAGGATCCCGATTTGCTGGAATTCCGTCCTTACGACCCTAATTATGGTTATGGCGCAATGCTGTATTGGCTTGATAACATGTCGGTTGACGATAACCTGCTCAATGCTGACTATCTCTACTACAACTTATATTTCGATGGAGAACTGTTTACGGCTTATCCTGACGAATATGTATTGCTAAAGGAGGCGATGACAGACATTCCTTACTCGTTCAGCGATGGTTATGATTTCAACTTCACAGGAAGTATGCACAACATGTTCTTCTATATGGACGGAGTGTCCAAGGTTGGCATTCAGGCTATGTATAAATACAATGATAAGGTGTATAAGTCGAATCTGGTGGAGTTTGAGATAACTGAAGACGGATTCAGACCTACTGCCGTCAATGGTGTGACTGATGATAAGGACAGAGTTACGGGTGTAAGTTTCTACGATCTTAGCGGACGTCGGGTGAGCAATCCTTCAAGTGGTATCTATCTCAAGACAATGAAAATGGCGGATGGTACGCAGAAGACAGTAAAGATTGTAAAGAGATAAAGAAGAAATCATAAAAAAACGATGATGTCAGAAATGGCATCATCGTTTTTTTTACACCTCCAAGACCCTTACTTCTCCGTTATTCATCGGCTCGATGTCCTGCATTGGCTTGCCGAAGAAGACGGACTGTATGGCTTTGTTTATTATTCCGTGACCTACGGCGGCTACTGTCTTGCCGTCGTAACGCTGGCGCATAAGCTGGAGGAAGGCGTTGGCACGTTGGCGCATGGCGTCTGTGGTCTCGATGTCCGGCGTCCACTTGGCGTCCTTCATGTCGGGGATGTATCGACCGGTGAAGCTGCCCCAGTCGCGCTCTCTGAGCAGCGGAGTCTGGAAGATGTTGGCGAGAGCAGTCTGGCGGTCGCCTTGGAAGTGGGGAGACGCCACCTCCACACAGGTGTCGACGGCACGTTGGAGGTCGCTGGATACGAAGGCGTCGATGTGTTTTTGGCTCAGTTCGGCGCCGAGATTGCGTGCCTGATTGATGCCGTTTTCGGTAAGTTTGCCCGGAGTCTGACCCTGCATGATGTGGTTTACGTTGTCAACGGTCTCGCCGTGACGTATAAGAAGAAGCTTGCATGCCATGATTGTATGTTGTTTACTGTTTGTTTATGTTTAATGTGTGGCTCTTGCCATTACATGTTGTCTATCTCTTTCAGCACCTCCAGAGCGTCGCCCACCGATGTGATGCCGGTCACAATCATGAAGCGGTGGCCTCTGGCTTCCTTGAGATTGCAGCGACGGGTGTGCGAAGATATATAGTTGAGGGCGCGTCCGAAAGCCTGACTCTTGTAGTAGGCAGACTCTGGATTGCTCACAAACTGCATCTGCATGCGCCCCTGCTTGAGGATGATCTTCTCGCAACCGAGCTTCTTGCCTATCCTTCTTAGCGGCACAACGAGGAGCAGCTGCTCTCCCTCCTTCGGCATCTTGCCGAAGCGGTCTTCCAGCCTCTTGCGATAAGCGTCCAGCTGGTCGTCGTCGCTGATGTTGTCGAGCTCGCGATAGAGGAACATTCTTTCTGCCGAACCTGGAACGTAGGTCTCGGGGAAATACATCTCCAGGTCGCTCTCCAGTGCGCAATCCTCCACAAACTCGTCGCCGCTGATCTCCTTACCCTGTGCTATCTCCTCAGCGTAGATGTCCTGGAATTCCTCGTTCTTTAGCTCGGTGACTGCCTGATTGAGGATTTTCTGATAAGTCTCGTAGCCGAGATCCTCCATGAATCCGCTTTGTTCGGCACCGAGCAGATTGCCCGCGCCGCGGATGTCGAGGTCCTGCATGGCAAGATTAAATCCGCTGCCGAGTTCGGAGAAATTCTCCAATGCCTCCAGTCGGCGGCGTGCCTCAGGCGTGAGCACTGACTTGGGCGGAGCCAGCAGGTAGCAGAACGCCTTGCGGTTGGAGCGTCCCACACGTCCTCGCATCTGATGGAGGTCAGAGAGTCCGAAGCGGTGTGCGTCGTTGATGATGATGGTGTTGGCGTTGGAGATGTCGATGCCGTTCTCCACGATGGACGTGGAGAGGAGCACGTCGTAATCATAATCCATAAAGCCGATGAGGATTTTCTCAAGCTCTTCCGGATTCATCTGACCGTGACCGATGGCCACTCGTGCGTCAGGGACATACTTATGGATGAGCGCGGCTATCTCGGGAAGGTTGGAGATGCGGTCGTTCACGAAGTAGACCTGTCCGTTACGCGACATCTCGAAGTTGATGGCGTCGGCTATTATCTCGTGTCCGTATACGCCCAGTTCGGTCTGGACGGGATAGCGGTTTGGCGGCGGCGTGCGTATGATGCTCATGTCTCGTGCTCCCATCAGCGAGAACTGTAGCGTGCGCGGGATGGGGGTGGCAGACATGGTGAGCGTGTCCACGTTGGTCTTCAGCTTGCGCAGCTTCTCCTTCGTAGCCACGCCGAACTTCTGCTCCTCGTCGATGATGAGCAGTCCGAGGTCATGCCATTCCACCGACTTGCCTATGAGCTTGTGCGTGCCGATGAGAATGTCAATCTTGCCCTCCTTCAGATCTGCAAGCACCTCGCGGGTCTGCTTGGCGGTGCGGGCACGTGAGAGATAGTCCACTCGGACGGGCATCTCCTTCAGGCGGCTGAGGAATGTCTTGTAATGCTGGAACGCCAGCACCGTGGTGGGCACCAGCACAGCCACCTGCTTGCCGTCCGTGGCAGCCTTGAAAGCGGCACGTATGGCCACTTCCGTCTTGCCGAATCCCACGTCGCCGCATACGAGGCGGTCCATGGGTCGGTTGCTCTCCATGTCATGCTTTACGTCCTGTGTGGCTTTCGACTGGTCAGGCGTGTCCTCATACAGGAACGAAGCCTCCAGCTCGTGCTGCAGGTAAGAGTCGGCAGAGAATGAGAATCCCTTCTCGTGGCGACGTTTCGAATAGAGCTTGATAAGGTCACGCGCGATGTCCTTGATGCGCTTCTTCGTGCGTTCCTTCAGTCGGTCCCACGCACCCGTGCCGAGAGCGCTGAGGCGTGGCGGTTCGCCGGTGTCGGCGCGGCGGTATTTGGATATCTTGTAGAGCGAATGTATTGACACATCCACGATGTCGCCGTGCTGATAATAGATGCGTATGGCCTCCTGATAGCTGTCGCCGACCGGCACGCGTAAGAGTCCGCCGAACTTGCCGATGCCGAAATCCACATGTACGATGAAGTCGCCCGGCTCCATTTCCTGCAGTTCCTTCATCGTCAGCGCCATCTTTCCGGTCCGTGCAGCGTCCGACTTGAGGTTGTATTTATGGAAACGGTCGAATATCTGGTGGTCAGTAAAGAAGCACAGACGCAGGTCGGCGTCGGCGAATCCCTCGTGCAGAGTGTGGTCAACGGGGGTGAACGTGATGTTGTCAGCTACGGAGAGAGCCTCCGAATTGGGCGATTTTTGATGGCGGGCGTTGCGTACGGCACGCAGTTCGTCGCTCTCGAAAATCTCCTTCAGGCGGCGTGTCTGCTTCTCGCTGTCCGCAAGAATATAAAGACGATAGCCCTGAAGCAGGAAGTCTTCGAGAGTCTGAGCCAGCAATTCGAAGTTCTTATGAAACAGCGGTTGCGGCGAAATGTTGAATGTGATGGTGGTTTGGGGAGTGCCGGACGGATGTGCTCCCATCTCGACGAAGCGGAAACCGCTGATAGCTTTGCGAAATTCTACGCCGCTGACCAGATTGTTCTCCTTCCGCATTTCGCGCATAATCTGCTCCTGCTCCATCTCCGTGGCGCCCTCAAGACGCTCCGTGAAGGCTTGCTTGGAGAAGCCGTTGTCGTAAATCTGCTCGATGGCGGAGCATAGATAGAGGCGGTCCTTGAAGACCAGCAGGGCGTCTTCGGGCAGCATGGCAGTGAAGGGCTGCTTGTCTGTGACGGACTGTGCCAGTTCTGGAACAATCTGAACCGTCTCCTTCGAGTCCTTCGAGAGCTGGTCTGCCACCTCGAATGTGCGGATGGTGTCCACCTCGTCGCCGAAGAAGTCGATGCGGAAGGGCAGTTCGGACGAGTAAGAATAGACGTCGACGATGCTTCCGCGCATCGCAAACTGTCCCGGTTCGTAAACATAGTCGACCTCCTCGAAGCCGAGATTGCGCATCTTTCGTCCGAGGTCAGTGAGGTTTACGATGTCGCCGACGCCTATGCTTATGGTGCGCTCGTCGAGGTTTCGCTTCGACACCACAAGCTCGCTGAGGGCTTCAGGACAGGTTACCACATAGAGGAAGCCCGGATTGCCCTTCCCTTTGCCAGCCGTATGAGCCGCCGAGAGGCGTGAGAGAGTCTCCGTGCGCAGGATTTCGTTGGCTGCGTCGCGCTGTCCGTACTTCACGGCACGGCGATATGATGATGGGAAGAACAGCACGTTGTCCGTACCGAGAATCTGCGTAAGGTCATGATAGAAGTAGCCTGCCTCGTCATTGTCCTGCAGTATGAAGACTGCCGTGAGCGGTTTCTGCGCTCCTTTCTTGTCGTTTTCTGTACGGTTTGCGGCTGCCGCAAAAAACACAGGAGCCGATGAAGCAACCATTCCCTTAAGGAATAAATGCTTCACCGACTCGTCATTTACAGCTTTCAAAAAAGCCCCGCACTGAGGCAGGGCTGAATATATGTTGCTAATCTCTCTTATTTCCATAAGCATTTAAGGATGTCCTCTCGACGTATCTCGAATGTTTTAATGTTTTGCCTTAGGATACTTTCTGAACCATCCGTCCCAACGCAGGCGCATAACGCCGAAGAACGCTTCGGAGAAAATGCCACCGCTCATCTTGCTGACACCTTCGCGACGGTTGACGAACACTACGGGCACCTCCTTTATCTTGTAGCCCATCTTGTATGCCGTGAACTTCATCTCTATCTGGAAGCCGTAGCCTTTGAAGCGGATCTGGTCGAGCGGAATAGACTCGAGCACGCAACGGCGATAGCACTTGAAGCCCGCTGTGGTGTCGTGCACCTGAAAACCGGTGACCATGCGCACGTACTTTGAAGCGAAGTAGCTCATCAGCACGCGTCCCATAGGCCAGTTGACGACGTTGACACCGCTTACGTAACGCGAACCGATGGCGAGGTCGTAGCCTTCGTCGTGGCATGCAGCGTAAAGGCGCGGCAGGTCGGCGGGGTCGTGAGAGAAGTCGGCGTCCATCTCGAAGATGTAGTCATAGCCGTGCTCGAGCGCCCACTTGAATCCTGTGATGTAGGCGGTGCCGAGTCCCAACTTGCCGCTGCGCTCCACGATGAAGAGGCGGTCGGCAAACTCCGTGTCGATGAGATGATGCACTATCTGGGCTGTTCCGTCGGGGCTTCCGTCGTCGATGACGAGAATGTGGAAGCACTTTTCGAGAGCGAAGATGGCGCGTATGATCTTCTCGATGTTTTCCTTTTCGTTATATGTGGGGATGATTATGATGCTGTCGCTTTTGTTCATACTACCTTTATATTTAGTTCTGTTTGGCTTGTCTTTAACTATCTATTTTGCAAATGTACGAATATTATTCTAAAGGCACGCCCGCAAACGAATAAAAAAAAGCCGCTTTATGTAAGTTTTCATAAGTTTTAAATCTTATGAACTGTGCATAGCGGTGTGGTTTAGGGGTTATTGTTTGGGATTATTGCCGTTTACGATGCTCTCGATGTATCGGCATACCATCGAAATGCCCTTCTCGTTGTCTCCTCCCTCAGGTATGATGACGTGTGCGAAGCGCTTCGTTGGTTCGATGAACTGCTCGTGCATGGGCTTGAGAACCTTCAGATAACGGTCGACAACCATCTGTACGCTACGTCCGCGCTCAATGATGTCGCGCTGGATGTTTCGGATAAGGCGCTCGTCCGAGTCGCAGTCCACGAAGATACGGAAGTCCATCATGTCGCGCAGACGCTTGTTGAGCAGGGTCATGATGCCCTCCACGATGATGACGGGCTTTGGTTCGACGTGGATGGTGGCTTCCTCGCGGTTACATTTAATGTATGAATAAGTGGGCTGTTCGATGGCTTTTCCCTCGCGCAAGTCGTTTATCTGCTTGATGAGAAGCTTCCAGTCGAAAGCGTCAGGATGGTCAAAATTGATGGCATGGCGCTCCTCGTCCGTCATGCCGGTGGTGTCGTTATAGTACGAGTCGAGTGGCACCACGGCTACATGATGAGGCGGAAGAGCCTCCACGATTTTCTTAACAACGGTGGTCTTGCCCGAACCGGTGCCTCCGGCGATGCCTATGATTGTGACTTTATTGTTTTCCATATACTTGTTTTTAGTAGAGATTTACGGTGTGAATATACTGTCGAACATCTTCTGATAGAACTCCGCCTTCTTCTCCACAGCCATCGGGTAAGCCCTTGAGCTGCTTGGCATCCTCCACAGACGCAACTCACGTCCTTCAAAGCAGAACGTGGTATGCTCTCCAACCTTCGGACTCTCCTTGATGTAGAAGCATTCGGCGAGCGTGTCAGTGGCTTTCTGTCCCGTCGTTACGATGTCGGTAAGAAGGGGAAGGCCGCTTACCATCGCCTTAAGGTCAGTAGGCTCCACGACCATGAGGTCCTTGTCCGACGCCGTATTCTTCAGTCGGCGGACGGCTGTGGCGGTGTCGTACATGCCGATGCGCTGACGGGTAAGAAAGCTTTTGATGTTGTCAAGGAAGAATGTCTTGTGCTCCTGGCTGACGAAGCGCATCTTGTCTTGGAAGAAGCAGATGCCGAAGATGCGCCACATGTCGTTGGTGAAGTTGGGATAATAGAAGTGCATCGTCCAGCGTTTCTCTCCCGGCGGGAAGCTGCCGAGCATCAGCAGACGGCATCCTTCGGGGAGGAAAGGCGTGAAAGGATGGCGCTCCACAGGCGGAAGAGTCTGTGTGGTGCCATCCTTAAGTTCGTTTTCTGACATCATTACTTCTGCTCCTTTACGAGGTAAACCACAACGGGGAGGTGGTCAGAATATCCGTCCAGCCATACGCCGCCAGCCGTGGTACGCTTCGGAGCACCCTTGTATTTGCCCTCGCTCTGGATAAGATACGGTCTGACGTGAATCTGGTTCTGGAAGAACTTGAGAGACGAATAGTCCTTGCGTCCGTTCTTGTTGAGAAGGTTGGGAGAGAGGACAATCTGGTCGAAGAGGTTCCATGTGCCGCTGTAGAAGAGCGTTCCGCGTCCCTCCTTGGTGAGAATGTTATACCAGGGATTATACATGTCGTCCTTGCCCACCTTGTCTACGTCGGGCTTGCATGAGAGCGCCTCGGTCATCGACTTGTTTGTCGGGTCATCGTTCATGTCGCCCATTACCATCACCTTGCAGTTCTTGTCAGCCTCAATGAGCGAGTCCTTTATCTTCTTCACCTGACGTGCTGCCACCTCGCGATAGTATGGCGAAGAGAAACGGCTGGGCCAGTGGCATACGATGACAGCAACGGGCTCGCCAGCCATCTCGCCCTTTACGGTAAGGAAGCCACGTGTGACGAAGCCGGAGTCCTTTGCTTCCTCGGGCACGTAGGGATAGAGGTGTACGTCCTTTACGCTGAAGTAGCGCGGATTGTAAAGCATGGCGCAGTCGATGCCTCGCTTGTCCGGTCCCTCAACGTGCACATACTTATAGCCGCGCTCCTTGAGCTTGGGCTGAGAGATGAGTGCGTCCAGCACGCGTGAGTTCTCCACCTCCGACAGACCGATTACGGAGCATCCCACGCCCGGCAACTTGTCCGTTCCGAGATCGGCGAGCGCCTGAGCCATGTTGTGCAGCTTATGGCTGTATTTCAGTCCGTTCCATTTATACGAACCGTTTGGGAGGAAGTCGTAGTCGCGCTTGCCCTCGTCGTGGCAGGTGTCGAAGAGGTTTTCCTGATTGTAGAAACCTACGGCGTAAAGGCTGTACTTCTTCTGTGCGTTTGCTCCTGTTATTGCGCAAAGCAAGAACATAAGGATAAGGAAAAAGTTCTTTTTCATTTTTGTTTGTATTGTTATTTCTTGTTGATTACATATTGTTTCAATCTGCAAATTTCGCTAATAAATCTGATATATGCCATAACTTTTAAGTGGATTTAGCTTAATGTCATATAAAATTCTTGTTTTCTTTTATTAATTTTGCTCCCATAGACCAATCAGATTATGAAATACATTCTTGCTACAGACTCATTCAAAGGCAGCCTGTCGTCCATGGAAGTGGAGGCGGAGATAGCCAAAGTGTTAACAGAAAAGGGCGCGGACGTCGTCAGCCTGCCGATGTCGGACGGCGGCGACGGCATGCTGGAGGCTTTCACCGCAGCTTTGGGCGGAAACATAGAGCCGGTGTATGTGCTCAATCAGATGATGCGCCGTGTGGACGCCGCCTTCGGTATGACGGCTGACGGCACCGCCATTGTGGAGGTGGCGCAGGCGTGCGGACTGGAACTTGTAAAGGAAGACGAGCGCAATCCGATGCGAGCCACCACATACGGCGTGGGCGAACTGCTCTCAAGAGCCGTCAAGCGCGGATGCCGCAACTTCATAATCGGGCTTGGAGGCAGCGGCACGAGCGACGCAGGAATTGGTATGCTGAGGGCGCTTGTTGACATCTTTGCGAAGGGAAAAACCTTTGATGACGCCATGAAGACCGAGCTGGGCGAATGCCGCTTCACCTTGGCGTGCGACGTGGACAATCCGCTTTGCGGCGAGAACGGTGCGGCTTACGTATATGCTCCGCAAAAGGGGGCTACGCCGCAGATGGTGGAGCAGCTCGACAGAAGGGCTAAGCTGTTCGCGGAGAAGTCGGCTCTGCATTACGGCTACGACCGTTCGTGCTGTCCTGGAGCAGGTGCGGCAGGAGGACTCGGCTATGCCCTCATGCAGTATCTTGGTGCAGAGATGCGGTCGGGAGCCGACATGCTGCTCAGTCTTTGCCGCTTTGACGACGTGGCAAAGGACGCCGACATGATAATAACAGGTGAGGGACACGCTGACCGTCAGACGCTGATGGGCAAGCTTCCGCAGAAGGTGTTGCTGCGCGGACTGCAGATAGGTGTGCCTGTAGGACTGGTGGCTGGTAGGGTGGACAGCAAGGAACAGCTGCTGGAAGCTGGTTTCCGATTTGCCGAAAGCGTCACGCCTGACGGCATGTCCACAGCCGAAGCTATGAAGAAGGAAGTGGCGCAGGCTAATCTGAGGCGTTGGGCTGATTTTCATCACCATCACGAACTCTTTAATGATTGAATCGATGTACGATATTTGCATTTCTAACGCTCAATACTATGAGCTGAGCGCACAACAAAATCTTTGGTGCGAAATTCTCGAGTTTTGAGCGTGCAGCGATAGTATGCTGACATACAGCTGATTATGCAGCTGAGAAGAGAGGTGTGCAATGAATGACGGAGCAAAACAAGCATCATTGGGTTGCTATAGAGCCACTTTTACACTACAATAGTGCCACTTTTATCATGCAATAGCGCCACTTTTGTAAGCGTATCCGCGATGCAGCCTTTTTTTTAATCATTATGCTTGTTACCTTTG